>Ga0196970_1000044_pt1 | contig 209630 bp, 198 predicted proteins | sample S1v_513CmetaG_FD_148672 | JGI IMG/M metagenome (GOLD analysis project Ga0196970, IMG submission 148672) | Soil microbial communities from Anza Borrego desert, Southern California, United States - S1+v_5-13C | ecosystem: Environmental > Terrestrial > Soil > Desert | place: USA: California... | reverse complement strand
ATATAAGCGTAGAACATGGCCTGCCATCCGTAGCTCGGAACCGCCTTGTGTTGTATTGACTCGAACCCGCCCTCCTCCGCCAAGGCTTCGGAGGGCACCATCCTTCGCTCAGAACCGGAGGCGGTTCACAACCCGAAGCGATGTTTTGCGAATGCGTAGCCTGACCCGGATTTAAGATATCTTTCGAAACTCTGGGCCAGTTCAAGCCTTTCGAACGCCGCATAAAACTTCAACTTCCATGGCCGAAACCTGGCTGTGTGCGGACACCTGCCAGCATTGTGGTCCGCCAGTCTTTGTCTCAGATCCCTCGTGTGGCCCCTATAGAATTGATCCGGTGTCTCAATGCTTTGGAGAATATAAGCGTAGAACATGGCCTGCCATCCGTAGCTCGGAACCGCCTTGTGTTGTATTGACTCGAACCCGCCCTCCTCCGCCAAGGCTTCGGAGGGCACCATCCTTCGCTCAGAACCGGAGGCGGTTCCGAGCGAAGGATGGTGGAGCCGAGGGGAGTCGAACCCCTGACCTTCTCATTGCGAACGAGACGCTCTACCAACTGAGCTACGACCCCATCCAACAAACGAACGCGCATACTTTGTCGGGAAATTGACATGCGCGCAACTCCGTTTTGCGCAACATGCAACTGTCTTCCCGAGTAACAGTTACTTTTGGCGCACGGGGACTGGCGGAGCGCGCCATTGGTGGTTGAGCATCTTTCCGCCGCCCCGAGTTCCGAACAACGTGCCCTTTCCGTCTCGCGCGTTGCTCTCCAGGGCGAGAAGCAGAATACACAATCGAAAGATAAAAAGCTGCCCCTCTCTCCGACTCTCTCCCCGTTCGTGTCTCACGGGGCGAGAGAGAAGACGAGGGTTCTTCTAATTTCGTGTTGATCCGTGGTTAACAACTCTCCGGAAAATTCGCGATAATTCGCGTAATTCGCGTAAACCCGTTTTTGCCCCTAAAAGCCGCTCCTCTCTCCAACTCTTTCCCGGTTCGTGCCTCACGGGGAGAGAGAAGATGAATGCAGGATGTGTGATCCGCGAACTATGGCTTTTTGGTTCCAATTTCGTGATTCGTGTGATTCGTGGTCATTGTAGTTTCTTCAAATCCGGATGCATTGGGTTCCATTCGTGGTTCGCGCGCTGTCTGTCGCGCGTTGTAATGCCCGAGGCCGGCACCTCCGGGGGCATCAATGTTTTCTCGCGCTGCACCGCGGCTTGGTTCAACTTGCTGCCCGATGTGAAGTCGAATTCTGTCGTCAGAAACGTGTTCCTCCTCTTTGCCGTGGTGCTGGCGTTCTACGCGGTCGCATACTTCGGAATCGAAATGCAGCGCGATGGCCGCGGACCCTGGCGGGTGAGATTTGCGGCCGATGCGGAGTGTCCGCTCATTATCATCCAGCAACCAAGCCTCGGCATTTCCAACGTGCAGGTGCGCTTTCCCAACGCCAAACTGCCGCCGGATTTTCGCGAGGAAACGGTTTCGTTCAGCCGCCCCAGGCATGTCCCCTTCCCTCTGCCATTCGGACAATGCATCTTCCTCGATCCAACATTCAAACCGGGGACCGTCGTCATCCGCTTCGCGGACCATGAAGTTCAACTTCTGCCACGGGTCCTGACCATTGATCAGCGCGAAACGAAGTGGGAATCGAACGCGACATTTCAACTTCCCGGCGCGGTTCCTGAGCCGTCGACAACCAATTCCGCGGCCCTTGCGCCATTCGTCATGCGGAAGACATCGCAGAAATCCTGGTTTGGATTGCCAGCAGGCCGCCCCACGTGAACATCGATGAAGTCCTCGTTAAACCGACCGATCAGGCGGCGCTGCACAAGGTTCATCGACGGAAGTAGACGCGCGATTCAGACGCCGCGGTTCGCGCGCCAGAGCAGGACGGCGCCGATGGCCTGAAACACAAAGTTTGGAATCCACACCAGCAGGTGAGGCGCAAATTCCGGCCGATGTGTCAACGACTCGGCAACGATCAACAGTCCGTAGTAAACCGCAACGAGCAGCAGCGCAATGGCAATTCCAATGTTGGTCTCGCGCCGATGCACGCGGATGCCGAGCGGAATTCCGATGAGCGCGAAGCCAAAACAGGCGAACGAGAACGCGACGCGGCGATGAATCTGAACCCTGTACGGTTGCGCCATGTCGCTGACCTGCTTTTTCACCGCTGCGCGCTGGGCGCTGACCTGCGGACCTGGTGGTATTGTCTGCTGCAACGGCAACCCGAGGCGGTTCTCCAGATTTTTCAATTCGCCGCGCAATTGCGAAAACGTCAGGTCAGTGATCCCCGGCTTGCTCTCCTTTGCCGATCGAAGGTCGAGGCGGATTTCGATGTCGCTCGAAATGGGAAGTTCATTGGCGACGTAAATGATTTGAGCATCGAAGAGTTGCAGAATCACTGCCCCCTTGGATTGGTCCATTTCCACCTTGCCCCTTGGCGCATTCACCATCATTTCGAGATTGGTTTCGTTGACCACACGAAACAATCGAACGTCTTCAAGGGTTTGGCGGCGATTGCGTCCGACTGAAATCGTGTAGGCGACCGGGCTTTCCGAATTCAGGTCGTCAGTCTTCGCCTTGAATTCGATCGGGCGGCCTTCAGGAAGCTGGATCATCGCGATGTTCGCCATGAGTTTATCCTTCAGCTGCTTGAATGCGACGCGTGAACGCGGGCCGGCATCGAGATTCACCACCGCACTGAGCGCCGATAAAACCAGGCTGAGTACAAGTATGGGTGTCGCGAGCGAGATCAGGCCAATGCCGCTGGCACGGGCAGCGGTGTATTCCTGGTCTGCGCTGAATCTGCCGAACACGAGCAGCGTGGCGGTAAGCAGTCCCATGGGAAGCGCATAGACGCCAACGAATGGAATCAGGAGTCCGAACGCCTGGAGCACCGCGCCGAACGTGGCGGTCTGGCTCATGAGGAGGGGCAGAACATCGCGTAGAACGTTTCCGAGCAGGAGCACGAACGTGAAAACCGCCACGGTGAGGAGCAGCGTGGCAAGAATCTGGCGCAGCAGGTAGCGGTGCAATGTTCTCAAGCGATCAATCCGGCGATATTCCGGCCAAGCTCAGGAAACACGGCTTCAGAGTCAAGGCTCCGGGCGATCAACGGCGCGCGGACTTCAGTCCGCTTCAGTGCTGGCTTCGCGACCATCCTTGCACTTTTTCTGAGCGCAAATCAGTCCACGACTCGAACAGTGTGAAGGCTGCGCCTGAAGCTGGGGGGATTGCGGAGTTGAAAAATTGGTCGATCACCCGAATAGTTCTGCCATGGGTGTATTCTCAAGCGCAAAGGATCGCATGGTCGAAACCATGGCTCTGCAATATGCCAACGCGTCTCTGCTCGCGCCGTACGGCCGCGCAACCAGTCTCAAGCTGGATTCGTCGATGAAGAACCTCGACCTGGAAGTGGAGTTGCGCGGCGAAACTTCGCCGGTGCAGCTGCAGATTCGAGGATACGAAATCAAGGAAAGCGGCGGACGTTATTTCGCAACCGCGCGCGAGGTTCACACCTCGCGGGAATGGCTCACGCGCCTCGCGGCCGATCGCCTAGCCAACCAGCAATTTGAGATTCCCGCGAACGTGGGCTCGATGTTGATGAAATACCTGTGAGCGCGCCGACGCAAAGAGAGGGAGAGGGTGCTCTGGTCCATTCTACAGCGTCGGCGTCGTTTCCAAGTTCAAGCACTCCTCCTCTCCCCGGCCCTCTCCTCCATTCCGAGTGGAAGAGAGGGAGACTTGCGCTGCCTCTCGTGAGAATAAGTTGCACCACTCTCTTCTCCCCTCTCTCTGGACCGGTTTCCAGACGTTCGCCGCGTTACGAACCCGACGTCTGAAGCATTTCACCGGCACCGCGAAATCCTGCTCCTGCCGACCGGGAAGTCGGCGATACAGACGGTTTGGTAACCTGCGCTGCGAATCGACAGCTTGGGCAAAGAGATCGCGAACAGTCTCGAGTTGCGCCGACGCGCGCATCTTACCGCATTTTCGTGCGGTGTCCTGGCGCAAGCCTCACGTATACTCTGTTCAATACGACCCATGATCGCGCCTGCATTCTTTTCCCGATTCGCTGCAATTGCGTTGATGATGTTCTGTGCGATGAACACGGCGCGCGGCGAAGCCATGCTGCAGTTGTTCAATGTGAACTGGAACGACCTCGCCGATAAAATGCCGGAGATTGCCGAGGCGGGTTACACCAGCCTGTGGCTTCCGCCCCCGGCCAAGGCAGGCAGCGTGTTTTCCGTGGGCTACGATCCGTTCGATCCCTTCGACCTCGGCGATAAAAACCAGCGCGGAACCGTGCGCACGCGTTACGGTACAAAACAGGAATTGTTGCATCTGGTGGAGATGGCGCATCGATTCGGCCTTCGCGTGTACTTCGACAACATCATGAATCATCGCGGCTTCGACACGCCCGGTTACACGGCAAGCACACCCACGAACCTTTATCCCGGCATGACCGTGCAGGATTTTCACGTGCGACGGCAGGGCGACGGGACGTACCGCAACTGGGACAGTTCGATTGATTACGGAAACGTGTTTCAAATTCAAAACCGGCCCCTCAGCGGTTTGATCGATATTGCGAACGAACCCGGCGGGTTGAACCTGAACCACGGGGCGACCGAAGGCAGCACCACGCCGAAAGTGGCTTATGTGCGCCAGCCGGCAAATCCCGAGTATTACATGGATCAGGCGCTGCCCGCGATCGCAGGCTCCTGGCGGCCCTTCAATGGCGCGCAGGGCGACCCTGTCGCGGAGGACGTGAATGCTTATCTGATTCGCGCGGCCATGTGGACGCTCCATGAAACAAAGTGTGACGGCTTTCGGTTGGACGCAGTGAAGCACACGCCGTCGACGTTTTTCGGCGATGCTGTGAACGCAAGTCCCAACGGTTACACCGGCGGCATCCAGACGATGTATGACGCGGTTCACGGATTCGGCAACAATGCCGGGGGCAACGGATTTATCGAAGCCGACGACAATCGCAACAGCTGTTACGATGCGGAAGCGATTCGGAACGACGCCTTGTTGTTCGGCGAACATCTTGGCGCTCCGCCAAGTTACCAGGAATATCTCGATCGCGGCATGCGTCTCCTCAGCGTGCCGCTGCACTCGCACTTCAACAATGTGCTTGGAAATCCAGGCGCAAGCCTTGGCGGGCTGGATCAGCGGGATCCCTCAATGCTGCCGTTCAGCCCGCGTTTCAGCGTTCTTTTTGCGCAAAGCCACGATGACGCGTTCGCGAATCGCCGTGAACTGCACAACGCATACAACTTCTTTCATGAGGGAATTCCCGTCATTTATTCCGACGGCTACAATCATTCCAGTCCGCCCGACTTCTTTCCGCGAATTGCGAACGCGCCGTATCTCGGCCAATTCGGCGATCCAAAAATGCCTGATCTGGCCCACCTGCACCATCAACTCGCCCGCGGCGGCACGCGTCCGCGCTGGAGTGATGCGGATGTTGTTGCATTCGAGCGCTACGATTATCGCGAGCCGGGAACAGCGGCGGACCAGACGGTGGTGCTGTTCGCGATGAACGACAACTACGCAGGCGCAGTGAGCTTTGATGACGGCCACGCACAACAGGCTGAAGGGACGTTCTACGAATGTTTCCCCGTCAGCAACAGCCGAGGGGTGGGACTCGCGGTCGGTTTTCCTCCCGGCACCGTCCTTGCGCAGCTTGCGGAATCGCCGAACCGCGGGAATGCGTGCTCGAAACTCCTGGTTCGGCACGCGACGGCGAGCGCGTCCGAGGCGGCAGATTCGGTGAGCGCCCCCGAACCCGTGAACCGCAGGATTTATGTCGGGGGCCAATCCATTCCGCCGGGAGGGGGCGCCATCGAGCTGAAGATCCCCCAGGGAAGTTATGTGGCGTATGGCATTCAGTGGCCCGAACCCAGCCGCGCGACGGGAGGCCCTGCCATTTCCATCCATCAGCAAGGAGCCGCCGCGCCACGCCTAACAATCCACAGGCGCGACGGCGTGAACGGCGACTCCGCATTTGCTCCGCAGTATCCTTTCCGCGTGCGCGGAAGCATCAATGCAATGGGCGAAGTGGAAAGCGGCACGAATGTTTCCAATCGCACTTATGCGATCGATGTACCTGTGGTCACCAACAGCGCCCTGGACCTGATTGTTCGCGCCGACGCTTCGGCCAACAATATCCTTGTCAAAATCGATGGTGGAATGGATTTGAACAGCCATCTTGGAATTGGGCCAACGGATTCGTTTGATCGCCGCGACAATCCCGCGGGTTCAGCCACGGATTTGCTCATGGGCTACGAACAGGCTGAATTCCGATCACGGTTCGGCCCTGAACGATTTGCAGCGGCAGCGACGAGTCGCAACAACATCATTTCGCCAGGGGCTGAGACGTATGCCTACAGCGTGGGCGCTGGAAGTAATGGATTGGTGAACGGAATTGGATACGGTGCGGCGATCAGCGAAGGCACGGCGGCGTGGACGACTCACGATCCAACCAACACCACGAGCATCCTCGGCGTGAGTCCCACCACGCAGAGATTTCCGTTGCAACCCAACGCGGGCCAGCCCGTTGACCTTTATGTTCGCGCGGGCTACGAGTTCCTCGTGAACCGCTGCGTCGTTTACTACACGACCAATGGAACGGTGCCGGAAGGATCTTTCGGAATTGGACGCCCTGGCACTCACGTCGCGATGGCGGAATGGGTGGATGACGATTGGACGGACGGAACCATTGATTGGTGGAAGGCCACAATTCCAGCCCATGCACAGGTGGACGGAACTCAAGTGCGTTACAAGGTGGCGTTGTTTCGGGAGGGCATTGCTCCGATGGCCGGTTCATCGCCCGCGAAAGTTTACGGCCTGACGACATTCGTCATTACCAATTTCTCCCCTGCCAGCGCGCGGGTATGGCTGCACAACAACCGAAACACCAATCACACGGCGGCAGGACTGGCTGAGGGATTTCATATCGTACGCGCGCGGGCGTTCCTCGAACGCGACGGAAAGTCGTCAGTCTTCAACACCTTTGCGCAAACGTTTTACTATGACGCGGTTCCGCCCGACGGCGTGATTGCGTTTCCACCAGCGAATGGCAGCACGTTGAACAGCGCCAGTTACGAGATCGTCATCCGTGCTGACTCAAGCGTGGAAGGCGTGGAAGTGAACATTGCTGATTCGAATCCCGCGAACGATGATGCGGTCACTGGAGGAACCAATGGCAACGGATCAATGAATGGCGCGCCCGTGTTTGTGCCAGCAGCCGAGGTGACACCGCAAAACAGCCTCAACGTGCAACATCCGACGCTGCCGCGGGAATTTCGTTTCAACTACTCGTCGATTCCGAGCGGCGGTGCGGCCACGATAACCGTCCGGTTGAAGGAGGCGACGACAGCGATTCTGCCCGACCGTATTCGCACGCTTTCCCGGACGGTGAATACTGCGGCGCCGTCGAGGGTTTTATTCATTCACACACCGGCCACCAACGGTCCCCTGCCCTTTGCGAGCACCAACGCGGCATTGACGATCCGCGCGTGCAACACGACTGCTGCCGACGGGACCGCGAATGCGAACAATTACAGTTTGCGGATCAACGGGGGATTGATTCCGTCGAGCGCGCTCACCTTGAGCCTCAGTCCCGCATGCGGCACAGGATTCCATTCTATCGCGTATCGATGGACAAACGTTCCAGCGGGACCGAACGAGATTCAGCTCACGTTCAATGGATCGGTTGTCCTGACCGACACCCGGACTATATTCGTGACTTATCCAGGATCTGCCGATGTGGATTCGGACGGCGATGGAATGTCGGACCTGGCAGAACAGGTGGCGGGAACCGATCCCCACGACGCAAGCTCGGTGTTGCGAATCACGGAATTGGCGGATGGAAATCGCGCGGTAGTTTGGGAGAGTGTTCCGGGGCTTACATATCAGGTGCTGGCGACCACGAACCTTGCTGCGCCACCGCAGCCAATCAGCCCATTGATTCAGGCGAGCGAAAATCTGACCGCCTATTACGACCAGATGTCCGTCGTCGAACAAAAGTTCTATCGCATTCAGGTAGTGCCCTAAGCGCAGCGGCGTGCCCCTTGGGCGAGAAATGTTGCAGGCGCGTCGGCCGAATTAGAAATGAACGCATTGCTGGCAACCTAATGGAAAGGACGCGAAGGTCGCGAAGCAGAGAGAAGTCAAACGGATTTCAGCTTTTAGCTTTTTTGCGTTTCAGCATTTTCCTCAGAAGCGGAATGCAGCGGTTCACTCTGCCCCTGCTCCGCCACGCGGCGCCGCGTTGCCTCATTGGACTACCGTCGTTCGTTCCTGCAGCCAGGGAAGATCATCCGACGTCGCGTCGCGCCGCATCGAAGTGCTTGGGTTCCTCAACAACCCGCTGTCGCTCCATTTCCGCGATTCAGCATGGCCATCGGCAAAGGAAAGATTGCCACGACGCAAATGGAACGAGGCGGGCACGTCGCGCCATTGATTCGGAGTTTCCATGCGGATCAGAAACCAGCCATCATTGATCAGCTTCGGGTTTTCGTCGATGGCGACCCAAGTATGGCTTGCGCGCACGATGTTCGCCTGTTTGCGAAAAATTCTGTAGCCGGCGGCGAGAACATCCTCCGTTTTAATCGGATTCATCCATGCATTCATCGACATGCTCCTTTGATTCAACACTCCGGGCGCAACGGGCGCGTCGTTGGGCCGCGGCTGCTTGTCACCCGAGCATTTGTAGACTTCCTGGTTATTGACGTAGGGCCAGAGCAGGCCTTTGCGAATGAAATTGGGATCCTGGTCATAGGCGTTTCCAAGTACCCAATTGGCTTTTGGCCCGCCAGGCTGGGCGTCAGTCACGTCGGCATCGGCGACGATCACCTGCTGGCCACCGGTGCTCACGATTTTGTCACTGTTGTCGTTCGAATAAAGCATCCAGCCGAGTTGCAGTTGCTTCAGGTTGTTCAGGCACGCGATACTCTGCGCCTTGATTTTGGCCCGGCTGAGTGCGGGCAGCAGCATCGCGGCAAGGATCGCGATGATTGCGATGACAACGAGCAACTCGATGAGGGTGAATCCTTGCTGAGAGGGACGGGGGCATTCGCGTTCAGTCATAATCGATCACTTTCTTCAGCGCCGCCATTTCCAGGGTGGGTGCGTGTCTGGAGTGGATGCGAGCTGTGTGTTCGCCTCAGACAGTAACATTCGGCGCGGCGGCTCTCCACCGCATCTTTGTGCGGGAAGCGAAAGGAACCGGGTTAAAGAGACTCTACGGAGAGAACGGATGACGAAAAGTGGCGGAGAGAGAGGGATTCGAACCCTCGTTACGGCTTTTGACCGTAAACCGGTTTAGCAAACCAGCGCCTTCAGCCACTCGGCCATCTCTCCGACCGTGGAACAGTCGTGTAAATTTAGGCTGAAAGAGACTGGCACATACTATCCTCGGGTCAAGCGGAAAGGCGGCAATCACCACCAGAAAGCAGGAAGATTTCCGCCCGTTCGCGGGTACATTTGTTCCGCGCCTTTTCGAAAGTTGCGCCAGCTCACATGAGCATCCTTGAACAACACGGTGCCTCCCGCCGGCAGGGAATTCTTCAAATGCGCCGTCGTATGGGGAATCTTGTAGCCCCCGGCAATCCTCGTGAAATTGTTGGCGGGCCCAGGCACGGCGGTCGCCTGGCTGATGGTGCAGTCTGCTGCGAGAACGCGATCGCTTACTGGTTCTTGATTGGCCTCCTGCCGGATGAATCCGTTCTGATTCGTCGTCGAAAGTTTGCTCTGCGCGCCTTTGAATGCGAGCGCGTAACCGATGATGTTAAACCCTCGGGTCGTGTCGAAGTTCCACAGGCTCGAAGTAGGGCCGGTTCCGGGAGCGGCAAAGTTTTCGGCATCACCGAATCCCTTAGGCCTTGTGCCTGGGCAAAAGAACGCGGGCTTGGACATTCCAGAGCTCAGCATGTTGGCAGCTGCAGCGGCCGGCAAATCCCAGGCCCACGCAGGCACCGCCGTCGCACCATTTCCATCATCCTCAATCGGCGGCAGCTTGTCTTTGAAATCGTTGGCGTAAATCGTGATGGCCACGCCCATCTGGTGCAGGTTGCTCAGGCATTGAGTCCTGAGCGCCTTTTCCTTCGCCTTTGACAACGCCGGCAGGAGCATCGCGGCCAAAATGGCGATGATCGCAATGACAACCAGCAACTCGATCAATGTGAAGCCTCGAACCTGATTACGAACGAAGCGTGTTTGTTGAGAGGTTTTCATGCTATGGGCTTTTTGATGATTCGTCTGAGCGGTGTTGCAAGATTGACAGCGGAACGGTCCGTCGGAAATGAGCAGGAATACCCAAGGGGCCGGCCTCGGGAGGCGGGTTGTCGACCCCTCCAGCCGATCGATTTAGCGCTATAGATAGGCACTGTTATCAAAGGCGAATTTCAGCAGGCTGTGAGTGCCGTGCAGGCGGAGCTTGTTGCAGATGTGCTGGCGGTGGTTGTCGACAGTCCTCACGCTCAGATTCAGGAGCGATGCAATTTCCTTACTGGTATAGTCCTCTCCGATCAACTTCAAAATTCTCCGTTCGGCGGGAGTGAGCGCCTCGATCTGCGGCTTGCTCAACAGCAGTTCCTTCACGCGATCCGCGCGCCGGCGCCCGGCCTCGAGCATGAGCGTACTGAGAAACGCCTCGTTGCGATTCACCTTTTCCAGGGCCGTGACGATTTCGTTGGCCGCATTCTCCTTGAGGACGTACGCCTTCGCCCCCAGATCCATCGCGACATTGTACATGTCCTCCTCGTTGTACATGGTCAGCACGATCACTTTGATTTCAAAGGGCAGGTCGCGCATCATTCGGATGGTTTCCAATCCGTTCAAGCCAGGCATGTCGATATCGAGTATGACGATCTGCGGTTTGAGGGAGATCATCATCCGCAGGGCTTCGTTTCCTTCAGAAGCCTCACCAACGATCTTAAGCCTTGGGTTGCGCTCGATGACATCGCGCAAGCCGTGCCGCAGCAACGGGTGATCATCGACGATCAACACAGCAATAGGGCTCATAGTGGTGGCACTCATGAAAACGAGGACGGCACTTCCATCGTCAAACTCGTTCCTCCACCGGGACGCGATTCAATGACCAGCGATCCGTGCAAGATTCGCGCGCGTTCGCTGATGCCGCTCAACCCGTAGCCGAGGTCATGCGTGTCCGGCGACTCGGTGGCGGGATCAAATCCGCAGCCGTTGTCGCGGATGGAAATCGATACCAGCGTTCCGCGCTTCCTGATAACGACAGCGGCCTCGGTCGCGCCTGAATGTTTGACGACGTTGGTGATTGCCTCCTGGAGGATGCGGTAGACATTGATTTCGGCTTCCTTGTCAAACAGCCCGTCGATTTCCTCAACGCGGCTGGCAAAAAGAATGGAGCTGGTTTCAGAAGCCCGCCCAACCAGGGCGCGAATGGCCTGTGTCAGTCCCAGCCGATCCAGCTGATAAGGCCGAAGCCCGTGCGTGATCTGCCGAATTTCCTCTAGCGCACTGGAAGTGGCGCCCGAAATCTGATCCAAACGGTCCCTCAATTCCGGTTCGGGCGGCGAATGGCTGGCCATGATTGCCTGATTCTTGATGACGAGAAGCGTTTGGCCAAGGCTGTCGTGCAGATTGGCGGCGATTCGGCGGCGTTCGTCTTCGACACGCTGCAGGACCTGGCGGGAGAAGACAAGCTGGGCAGCGTGCTGGCGTTCCAGCCGCCGGCGCAACAAGTGAATCCAAAGGAGCGACACAGCGAGCACGAACAGCAACGCTCCAACGAGAGTTGCGGCACGTTTCCATGTCCACCATGGCGGACCTCTGAGCACCGTGAGGTCCGAAAGATCGCGCATGAGAATCGTCAGGGAAGAACCCGTCTGGCCTTTGGGCAAATCGTTCGATTGCAGCACCGACACGGCGGCCTCATCGTTGAGAACACCAGTGACTTTGACGCGGCTGCCGGGCACGAGCAGAGGCAGGGCGCCATTCTGCAGCCAGGCTGCAAAGACACGCTGATGTTCCTGAAGTTCCACCACGCTGCTCGATCCGTTAGTCTTGCAGGCAAGCACGGTTGCCATCGTGTGAACGAGGGTTCCCTTCTGCTTGGTTGAAAGCGCATCCGCGAGATCCAGCTCACTCGATTGGACGGCGCTCGCTGCGGTTCCGGAGCGAACCAGCACATTAACCAGCACGCAGGTGCCACTACCGCGTGAGGGAAAGCCGATCACCTGGATCGGATCGCCAGGCCTGGCATTTTCGGGAGGCAACGCACGAACACGAATTCCGCCTGATGGATCCTGGACAAAGAACCAGTCGGAACCCGCGAAGGTGAGTTCGCCCGCGACTCGGACGCGATGTATCGGCAGCGATTCGGAATCCATCAATGTGAGATCGCGTATCGAATGCAACGGAACTTCGAGCGGATCCATGGGCGGATCCCGGTCAACGGAAATAAAAGTGGAGGACGGACTCAGAATCGTGGGCGCATCCAGGATATTCTGCAACAGCACGCCGCGTGCACGCACTGCAGAATCGACATACCGCGCCAGTTGATTGGAAGGGAATTTGCCAATCCATAAATAGGCGGCGCCGTCTTTGGACATGACCGAGAGCGTTCCGTTGCTGTTGACCGAGCGCACGACACCCTCCAGTTCGCACCACCTGCCGTGTCGCGTGACGTTCATGGGGGAACGTAAAGGCTGAGCGATGGGCACCGGCAAGGGCCGAAACTCCAGTTCGGTCAGGACGAGAGGGCTGATGGTGGGCAGATCGCTTCCTGCGTCAAGGGCGCCACCGAGTTCGACCCACTGGCCCAACTTCATGCGTCTATCAAAGGACGGATCGGTGGGAATGACACGAACGACGGCGCTGTCCTCCTGCACGAAAATGTGATCCGTTCCGAACACCCGATCATTGAAAGTGACAACACCGCGGGTTCCATAAAATCCCTGCATCGCTGGATCGGTTGAAACCAGGGGCTGGCCGGAGATTTCGCCTCCGCGGTGCAGGTGGATCGCTGCCCCCTTCACGATTTCGACCCCGCTGAAAGTCGAACCCCAGATCACCACAGGCACAAGGCTTCCATTGGCTTCCCGCATGCTTTCGCAGACGCCCTCGATGCGCACGATGGCGTTCTTAAACTGCTGCAATGTTCGGGGATCGCAATTGGGCACCCGCACCTCGAGGGATGTTTGGCCGTCTGTCAGCTCCAGGAATGCCATTGACCCGTCCATTGTGGCGAAGTTCACAAACCCCTCCACTTGAACCCACGCAAAGTTTTCGGATCGCGCCAGGCGCTGGCTCAAAGCGATCCGCTGAGCCACCGGTTTTTTTCCCGGCCCCAGATCGCGAATTGAAAAACGTTTAATCGATACGATCGAATCGAACGCACGGGCGCCGCCCATTCCGCTGACGCTCCCGATCGAATAATTCGTCCACGACTCACGCAGGATTCCATTGGTGAAGGACGCGTCCGCCGCAGAGAGCGGGTCCCAGGGGACGAGATATTCGCCTTCGATGACGCCCCCGGCCAGCGAGGGACCCTGCCACGCCACCGCGAGGTTTTCGCCGCCCGTCGTCTGCTCCTGAAGAGCTTCTATGTAGTAGGTTTCGCCGCCCGTGAGGTGGATGGGCTCGGACCGTTGGGATGGATACCGCGACCATTGGCGTGGAGCGACCCATTCGAATCGCGCGAGTGACGCAATGATCCGGGCGTTGGCTGGATTGGAATCGCTGCTCAGCCACAGCTCGGAAGAATTGTCGCTCGCGATCCAGAACCGATACTCCCCTGTTTCCGGGGCACGCAAGAAGCCGCGCATTCGGGTCAGGTGATAGGTTCCCCAATCGGAAGGCGCCTCGAACGAACTGCGAATTTCCAGCGAGGAAGGATGATGCGGATAGCTCGGCCAGCGAGGAAAATAGGGCACGCAGTCAGTGGCCTCAATCATTACGGAGTGTCCGGCCTCCAGGGCGTTGCCGGCGAGTGGGAAGAGATGCAATCCAGCCGCGCCGGTTGCATCCTGGATGACGACGAGATCGCGATTCGTATCGACGAGCGTGACGACCCCCGAGAGGCGAAAGTCGCAACCGTTGATGTAATCCGTACCTGAGAGATTCCCGAACTGCAGGGCGTTGGTAACAAAATGGCGTGGCGGTGGCTGGCGGGATGCGTGCCCGCTCGCAACAGCATCGGACGCCGCCGCTTCAGGAATCAACGCCATCAGCAGCGCCACCACCCAAACGGCAGACGCGGTTTGGCAAGGCAACAGGATTTCCACGAGCGCAATCCAACGGTCAACCAGCGCTGCGTGAAACTCCGTCACTGCAAACGGCAGGCAAACCACGGTGGACCACTATGGTGATATCAGGTTGTTTTTTGTGGGCAAGAGCATTCACAGGCAAGTACCGCCACGGGGTATTCATACTCATTTCGTGAGCATGGTTACTCGCTGCCAAAGCGATCCGGGCCGTGATAAAAGCTGGGATAGGCTCAAACGTCATGCGCGATCGAAGCATCGGTTGGTTTCAATACGGCACCATCGTATACTCCCGCGCAGCAACTGAGACAAGCAGCAACCACCAAACTTATTCCCTCACCGAAGCATGAGCATCCTAGAACCCTTCACCTTCACGCGCCGGATCGCGATGGCCGCCCTGCTCTGCGCGATTCTGCTGCCGACGGGGTACACCGCACCGGCAGCCACTCTCATTCACCGCTACAGTTTCAGCGATCCGGACGATGGCAATGGAAACTTCAATGCTTCGGTCACCGATTCCGTTGGCGGCCCTGCCTGGAACGGCACGCTTCCGTCCGGCGGCAACCTCACCACCGTTCCAAACCAGCTGGTTTTGACCGCAGGCGACAACCAATACGTGCAGTTCCCGCAGGGAATCATCAGCAATTACACCTCCCTCACCATTGATATGTGGGCGACGGTCTCGAATCCGTGGGGCTTTCTTTGGTCGTTTGGCGATACGGACGTCGATACCGGCAACGGCGGCCGCGCGCTCTGGTTGCACGGCAACGCCCGGTTAACCATCAGCGACACGATGCCGAGCTGGGGCGGCGAACAGAATGCATTCTTCAACACGCTCGCCGGTCCTATTCACATTACTGCTGTCGTTGATCCTCCGACCGGCCGCCTTCTCGTATACACCAACGGGATGCTGGCCGGGATCAACACAGGCGTCACACGCTCGCTCACCAATGTTTGGAGCATCAACAACTACATCGCCAAATCGGTTTGGGCCGTTGATGGATTGATCGACTTGACGGTGGACGAGTTCCGCATCTGGAATGGCGCTCTCAACGGTGTTGAAGTCGCCGGATGTGACGTGGCTGGCCCAGACGCAATTGGCACGGCCGCGAGCGTGGGGACGATCACGCAGCTGGATGTGACAGTGCCGTATCCCGCATTGGTCCAAGGGGGCCAGCAGGTCGCGAGTGTGACCGGGGTCGCGACGCTCTTCACCAACCAGATCGCCATAGACAACATCCTCTGCACATTCCAGTCGAGCGACACGAATGTCCTGACAGTGAACTCAGCCGGCCGCATCGCCGCACTCAAGCCAGGCACCGCGACCGTCACGGCGCATTACGGATCCACGAGCGATTCGGTTGCCATAACCGTGTTTCCCGAGCCCACCACTCTATTGCACCGCTGGAGTTTCAATGAAGCCGATGGCAGCGTGACGATTGCTGATTCGGTGGCGGGGCAGGCGGGCGAAGGTATTATTCCGAATGGCGGGACATTCGCTGACGGCCAGATATTCCTCTCCGGAGCTGCGCAACAATACGTGAGCTTCCCGACGAACCTTTTCAGCGGGGTGACCAACGCCACGATTGAAGCCTGGGCGAGCTTCCAGCCCGACCTGCCGTGGAATGCATGGTTCTTTGGATTTGGAGACACGATCAACGAAGACCACGGTGCGTATTACCTTTTTGTCCAGCCCCAAAGCGGCCGTTGGGTCATGGCCGGTCTCGATCCCGGCTGGCAGGGGGAACAATCCGCGAATTCGGGTTTGAACTTCTCGGCGCAAACCAATCTGCACCTCGTGTGCGTCGCAGCTCCGGGCGGAGGGTATCTGTCGGTCTATACCAATGGAGTGCTCGCAGGCGTCAACAATTCGTTGACCTATCCCATGACGTCCATTCGAAACAACTACAGCTATATCAACCGCTCGCTTTACCCGCCCGATCCGTATGTTGATGTGGCCGTAAACGAATTCCGCATTTACAAAGGAGCAATGAGTGCGGAACAGGTGGCACTCAATTACGCCATGGGACCGGATGCCTTGGAACCACTGAAACTTTCTGTATCCGTTGCTGCCGGCAACCTCATCCTCTCGTGGCCGACCAACAGCGCGGGCTTCACATTACACTCGAGCGGATCGGTGGATGGAGGGTGGAACTCCGTCGGCGGCTCGCCTGGCGTTTCTGGAACGCACTACCAGGTTTCGCTGCCGGCAACGAATGCAACACGCTTCTTCCGCCTGGTGAAATAACATCACGGGCCGATTGAAAATGACAATCGCCGGAGGTGGCCGATGCCTCCGGCGATTTGCCGTCGTGAGTCTTCTTCTCTTCTTCCGCGTGCCTAGCGCCCGTTCCATCGAACCGCCCTGCCCCCGGAAAGCTTTACCTCGCGCGTTACGGATCCATGCCGCAACTGGACCGCCGCACCTTTTCGCGAGAGCACGCTGGCTTCGACAAGCTTTCCGTCCTTCCACGTCAGATCGACTTCAAAACCGCCCCGCGCGCGAAGTCCTTTCATGCTGCCGCTCGGCCACGCGTGGGGCAATGCAGGCAGCAATTCGATTTCGAATTGTGCACCTGAGTTGTTCGAGGCCGATTCGACGCGCCGGCTCTGCATCAACATCTCCGCGATTCCCGCCGCTCCGCCGAAGTTGCCATCGATCTGGAACGGCGGATGCGCATCGAACATGTTCGGATAGGTGCGTTCCGGGCTGATGAGGAATTTCAGGATATCGAACGCGTGATCACCATCCCCCAGATGCGCCCAAAGACAAATCCGCCATGCGGTCGCCCAGCCCGTGGCTTTGTCGCCGCGGATTTCGAGTGACTTCTTTACCGCAGCTGCCAGTGCGGGTGTGCCGCGCAAGGTGATGTCGCGCCCGGGATAAAGCCCATACAGATGGGAGACGTGGCGATGCCGGGGATCGGGTGCTTTCATGTCCCAATCCTCGAGCCATTCCTGGAGTTGACCCGCACTGCCAATTTGATTTGGCGCCAGACGCTGCCGCGCGGCATACAGCTGCTTTCGCAGCTCCGCATCGACACCGAGCGTCTCCGCAGCCTCGATCGTATGGGCAAACAAATCACGGAGAACCTGCATGTCCATTGTGGGTCCGGCGCATAGGGCCGAGCCATGCGGGTGATGATTTTCAGGCGAGATGGAAGGATTCGTGACGAGCCATTTGCCGGCTGGATCCTCCTGGAGAGTATCGAGAAAGAACTGCGCCGAGCCTTTGAGCGCGGGGTAGATGCGCTTCAGATCAGCTTTGTCGCCGCTGTACTCGTATCGATCCCAGAGGTGCAGACAAAGCCACGCGCCGCCGCATGGCCACATACCCCAGTTGGGTCCATCGATTGGGGCGGACGCGCGCCACACATCCGTGTTGTGATGCACCACCCATCCGCGCGCTCCATACATTGCCTCGGCCGTTCTCGCACCGGTGACCGTCAGGTCCTTCACCATGTCGATCAGCGGTTCAACGCATTCCGCCAAATTGCCGGACTCGGCGGGCCAATAATTCATCTCCGTGTTGATGTTGATCGTGTATTTGCCTCCCCAGGGCGGATTCTTGCTCTCGTTCCACAACCCTTGCAGTGGGGCCGGCTCGCCTCCGGGGCGTGAACAACTGATCAGAAGGTAGCGGGCAAATTGATAGTAAAGCGCCGCCAATTGTGGATCGTGCCCATCAGCAAATCGGCGAATGCGAACGTCGGTCGGCTGGTTCATCGCCTCGGTTCGCCCCAGATCAATCGTCACGCGGCGAAACAACGCCTGGTGATCTTTGCAATGACGCGCACGCAACACGGCGAAGGACTTTTTCGAAGCGGCTGCCAGATGCTTCTTCACCACGCGTTCCGGATCACCGCTCACATCATCGAATTCCTTGTACGATGTCGCGGCGCTGATCAGCAGGGTGACATCATTGGCGTCGCTGACCGTCGCGCTCGCAGAATCGACTGCCGTTCGTCCTCCGTTTGCAATGACCCGGACCCGCGCCTCATATTTGAGCTGGCCCTTGACCCCAGCCGCATCCCCGCCCCTCCCGCGCATTACAATGGTATCGCTTCCCTCAGTGGCGATAGTCGCGGCCATGGACGTTTTCATCCCGGCAACGAACGATATCTTGCCGGGTTGATTCGCGGTCAGCCGCACGACGATGACGTTATCGGGCGCGCTTGCAAAGATTTCGCGCGAATATCGGACACCCCCAACGGAATAGCTGACGAGCGCCGTCGCGGTATCGAGGTTCAACTCACGCCGGAAATTTTCGACATCCGAGGAGTGCGGAAATGCGAGGGTGAGATCGCCAACGGTCTGATAGGGCATCTGCCCGAGCGGCTTTGCCATGACTTTTTCGCTGACGAGTTTGGCGGCATCCCGGTATTTCCCTTCGTTCACCAATTGCCGCACCGTCGGCAGGGCCGCTTTCGCATCAGGATTCACCGGGTCGTACGGTCCGCCTGCCCAGAGCGTCCCTTCATTAAGCTGAAGCCGCTCGTTGTCAGGTTTGCCAAAAACCATCGCGCTGAGCCGCCCGTTGCCTACGGGCAAAGCCTCTTCCCATTTAACCGCTGGCCCGCGATACCAAAGGCTGAGCGGTTCCTCTGGAGCAGGAACATCCCCCGGCGCCGGCAGCGCTGCCGAGCACAGACGGGCAAATGCAAAGGCAATGATAAAAGAACATGTGAGTCGGTGAACGGAGGTATTCATGTTGCGATACCGGATGGTTTCAATTCTGGGCAGGTGTCACGATGCGGTAAAAACGCTGCGCACCCGCAGGCACGCTGTTTGTAATCGAAACGACGCGCGGCGCGGCTTGGGCGAGGACGTCCGCGGCTTTCAGCCATTGAGTGTCGGCGAGCGCCGATTTGTAAAGGAGGCTATAAGTGCGATTGGCCGCTGCGTTGAACTGCAGGTAAACAGCACCTCCGGAAATCGACACGTGTTCGAATCGAAGCACGTTGGACGCACTGTTGGGATGAGTTCCTGCCATGAACTCCTCTCTGTTCGTCAGACCATCCTTGTCCGGGTCCTCGTCGGCGTCGGGAATGAACACGAACGTCCCGTGTTCCTGCTCCCATTCGTCATTCATGCCATCGCCATCGGTATCCCCGGTCCCGCTCACGTTGCCAGGAGTCGGTGCGGCGGCGATCCAGTTCAATGGTTCGCTTCCGTATCCGCTAGCCGGAGCGCGTTGCAGAGACAGGCCGCTTCCGTCGGCCGCGGGCGGCCATGGATTACGATCGTTGTAGCGGACCGCGTCGATGGTAACGTAAGGCACCCCCTCGGGATTTGGCGCATCTGGCGCCTGTAATTCAAGGTTCTCGCCGCTGTTCTGCAACTGCCCGGAAAACGGCCCAAGCACCGCGACGCCCTCCGGCACATTGTATCGGGCTCGGAACAGAGCCGCGTTCGTCGCGCTCACCAACACGGTGCTGTTCGCGACGAGCGTCATGTTGGTTGGAAACGAATAATCAATGCCGCTGAATCTCCAGGTGTTCGTGGGGAATCCCGTGCTGAACAGCGGAACCGGATTGCCCGTTATGTTCAAGACCTCAACGAATTCGTAGCCATCCGCCTCCGGATTGTAGTGAATCTCACTGATCACGAGAGGCCCCGATACAGGACCGGAATTGACTGCACCCAGGCTTCGCGAAATCTGCCGGGGATAAAACTCGTCGCCGGCACTGTTCACATAACGTCCGAAGCTCACACCATTGAAGGAGGCGCCGAACACAGCCGAATCACTGTAGCCCGTCAGGCTTCCATCGGCCGCTGCCGAAAATAAATGCACGTCGTCCCCGGTTGAACTCAAAAGAAAACTGGTTGGCGCGCCCGGAATTGCATTGAAATCGTCCTGGTCAAAATACAGGTAACCGCCTGCAGGAATAATCGTGTTATCCGGGATTCGAAACTTCTTCGGTGTGTCAGGCTCGTCAGTCAAATACCAGCCGCCGAGGTTCACATTGGTGCCGCCGGGATTGAACAACTCGATCGAGTCGCGGAGGGGTGGATCGGTATGGGCCAAAACTTCGTTGATCACAATCCGCGGAATGCCGGGTTCCGGATCATCCGAACCCGGAGAACCGCCCAGGTTCGCGCTGGCTCTCCACCGGTTTCCCTGGTCGGGCGCCTGTGCCGAACCTGGAAATACAGGAACGATTGAAAAGTTCGCGATGTCAGGAGCCACTGGCCAGTCGGGCCGGTCGTCGTAGGTGACCGAAAAAACCTGTGAGCCGAGAGCGTGCGAAAGCGTCAGTTGCTCGCCCGAGTTGTCGAGCTGGCCGGAGTAAACACCGCTTACTGCGACTCCCGGATATTTGGCGGCAAACGCGGCGGGATTTCGCGCGAGGACAAAAAATTCGCCGGGCCCGAGCGTGGTATTGTTTGGGAAGCCGAAGGTGATGCCGCTCGTGAATAACAGGCCGGAAAGGTTCAAGGAACTCGTGCCGGTATTTTTCAGCTCAAGAAATTCAAGGTCGTTGCCGGACGCGCCGCCCGACGGAGGCGGATTGTACATGATTTCCGTGAGCGCGAGCTTGCTCAAATCCTGGGGCGGGTAGAATTCTGCGGTGACCAGTGCGCTCCATTGCCCCGCCTGGTAGACACGGGCATTTACAACGGTCGCGCTGTTGATTGAAATCGACGCACCATACGCCTGCGCACCCGGTGCGATCGCGCCCGTTCCATACTGTCGAGGATCGCTGCCGTCGAGAGTGAAGTAGATCACGCCCGAAAGATTGGTATGTGACAAAGCCAGAGCGAAACCGTTGGTCACCGCGCCGCCAAACCGGCTGAACTCAGGCGCGCCTATTAATGGGTAAAGCCCCGCAGCCTGAAGGCGTGCGATGGCGCGCTGATTCATCACGTTGGGAAACCAGTTCGTGTACAGCTTCTGCAATTCGGCAATCCAATGGTCACGGGACAGCGTCAAACCGGTGCCCTCGTTGCCATTGATGTCGAATTCCCGCGCATCGCCCCAGCGCGCTGATTCCCCGACAATGGCGCGGTCAATTTGCGCAGCAAGTGCTTGCATGCGCGCGATGTTGTTCGACGGCGACAATGCGCCGCCGTTGAACAAATGCTTCTGCACGCGGTCGCCATACATTCGCCGAAACTCCGGCCAGGCACGCAATTGAGAGTAGATGCGAGAGGGCATCTGATCGGCGCTCACATTGACCCGATCCTCAGTTCGAGCCTGGTTCATGGCAATTTCCTGATCCCAAGGGAGAAAAATCCATCGCGTCGCGGCGATTCCGTTTGTGGGATTCGCCCGCCGATGGGCGGCCACCCAGTTGTGGGGATTGGCGTCCTGAAGCCAGTCGTTGGCCTCCGCCACGGCATGCAGCAGCATGTAATCGATGAGGTTATTGATATCCACCTGGGCTGCCACCGCCTGGAATGCAGGTTCGCTGTGAATGCCTGAGTTCACAAAAGCGATGAGATTGGTCCAGTCCGCATCACTGCCGTCCTGCAGTTCTGCCTTCCATCCCCCGCCGGGGAGGTCTTGTCGATCCTTGACGATGTCCCAATCCTTCTCGAGCCCGCCGAGATTGTTCGCAAAGAATCCCGTATCCAGCCGCTCGCTCGGATTGTAGATGCCCCAGTAAAGGCCGTTCACGTAGAGATGCACATGACGGCTGCGGGACGCCAGGTGCCCCATGCTGCGCATGGTTTCTTTTACCCACACATCGCGAAGGTAAGTCGCTGTTTCCGGCCGGTATCGCAACGGACTTGTCTCCGTATAAGGGGGTGTCACGCCGCTGAATGGATCATAGCGCGTGGTCCATGTGTCGGCCCAGGTTGCCCGGAGAATAATGCTATCAAATTCCGAAACACCCCCTCCAAACCAGTTATAATCCAGCCGCGTGGGGCCGTACTCGCCTTTAAAATCGAGGCGGAAGGAGTGCTTCGCGGAACGCGTGTTGTCGCGCCCCGCCTGCCCATGCATCTGGATCGCAGAATTGATCTGAAACTGTGAAACGTTGTTTCCGTTGAACAACTCGACAGACGTGGGCACTTCGCGCTCGAGCATCGCATCGGGGTAAATCCCAATCGAAGAACTCCAGAACGCGTCGTGAGAGGAAACGAGCGAAAGCGTCGGGATGGAACGGAGATCATTCGATACTGTTGCGCCGTAGACAGGGTGGTTCACGACATTCGGATCCATGCCGTAATCCGCGGGATAATTCCCCTGCCACACCGCGGGGTATCCAGGCTGCGTGCTGGATTGCTGGAGCACCTGGCTCAGAAAAATATACGAATGTGTTTCAGGCACGCTCGGCACATGACCCGCCAGAAAAGCCGCCGACCGCAGCAGGCGCGTTCCGGGAATCGCAACGGGACCGGTGTAGAGCGCGCCATTCGTTGGCGATGGAAGGGTTCCGTTGGTTGTCCAGTAAATCGACGCTGACGGGGTTGTGGATGTGATTGTAACGGTGAACGGGCTTGAATAGAAACCGCGGCCAAAACTGGATTGCGTTTCAGCCACGAGTCCGGCATAACCCACGCCATTGTTTGTGCCTGGCGTCGGCGGAACGAAGTAACGTTCGATAGGAGTTCCGCTGGCAAGGCCCTCCAATTCGATCGCTGCGAGGAAATCCGAATCAAACGCGTTTGCGTTCAGGCCGTGGATTGCCAGGACGTTCGCCCCTGCTTGAAGTAATCCGCCGAGTGGCACCACAACTACTTCCTCGATTAGCGCCTCGTCGTTCGCCATGGCAGCCGCCGAGTTCCATTGGGGAATTGCCGGAGCATTGCGAACAGCCACTTCCTGCCCATTGATGTACGCAATCATTCCGTCGTCGTAACGCATGCGAAGCCGCAAGCTGTGAAACGCGGCCGGATTCGCCACGTTGAACGGAACACGGATGTAGGCTGTGGCATTATTGCTCAGCATCAGATTGCCTACGGCATTCGTCGGCGCCTGCGGTGTGAGGCGTTCGGCGCGAAGCGCGTTCAGATACACTCCGAACGAAGAACTCACCGGATCCCGCCGGCCAGCAATGAACAGTGTTCCCGCCGGCGTTGCGGCTGCGTTGAACTGGAAACGATACTGTTGATTGTTTGTCGGAGCGGCGCTGGACGAGAAAGCGTAATTGCCTTTTACGAGATTGCCGTTGGCGAACCAGTCCGAGACTTTTGTTCCAAAACCCTGTCCGTCGAACGACCAAACCGTGACGCGATGCGGCAGGTTCCCGGCCAATCCTGAAAGTCGAATATCCAAACCGCCCGTGCCACTGTCGTCCTGTGAGCTGACATAATCGCGCAGGAGCAGTGATTCATTAAATGCCCCGCTGTTGCCCGGGCCATTGCGCAGCCGATCATCGTAGCCAAAGCCAGGCGTATTCGAGAGAGTGACAGTGACGCCTCCGAAGCTTCGAAACGTGGGCGCTGTCTGAATCGCGGTGCTGGAACCCGCCGAGTTGATAACGAACGACGAGAACCCGGCCTGTGTCAACGGACCCGCAGCAGACGAGCGATCATTCACATCCATTGCCAGAACCAGCGTCGCCGCGACCCCAACATTGTAGGCGGCTGGGCCGTTGATGGGCGTCCATGCAGTGTCGTTGAAGCCCGACGTTGTCCAGGAACTTCCCAAACTTCCGTCCACTGGGACAAACACCCGGGCGCTGGCACTTTCCGCAACGAGCAACGTTGGAATCATTGGGGTCTCGATTCCGTAAGAAACATTCTGACGCTGGCCTGGATAGGCCGGAGAATAGGCATGGGCCACCGTCCCATCGGGTTGCACCAATGCAAGATACTCGCCCGAGTTGCTGAGTTGAAAATTCGCATGAAGCGGCATTCCTGGCGTTGTACGATTTTTGCCCGATGTGAACACGATCAAGTGGCCGCCGGCAGGCAGGGTGACGGCAGGGAAGGTCCACTTGGACAGGTCGTCTTCGGCGTCCGTCAGGCGCCAGCCCTCGAGGTTCACAGGGGTTGCACCGCGATTCACTAATTCGATCCACCCTGGACTTTGCGAATCCTCGTCCCGTAATCCGCCTCCGTTGCTCGCGAGGAACTCATTGATGACGACGTCCGCAACAGATGTTGCGGGAACACCGAACAACATGAAAATAAAACAAGCGGCGGTGGCAAAGTGGTACAGCATTCGGCATTTCATATCTCGACAATTTGGTTAGTTGCGAGCACCCACAATCGGGTGCGTGCTGTGCCGCCGCGACGGCCCCTCATCTGTTCGGCAATCGACCGGCCCTGACTTCGTGACAAAGTATTTGTGCCGGCTGCGAATCCGCCTCAACGAAACAGCTTTTGGGCGAAATGAAAAAGGCTGTTCCGCCAATGAGTCGCGTCGTGGCCATGAGTGTCGACATGCCAGATGTGCGGAACGCTGTGCTGCTTCAGATAACGATGCATTCCCTGGCTGATATTCATGAGGCCATCCTGATTGCCGCAGGACAGAAAGAGCAGTTTGAGTTTCGCCTTTGCCAGGTCCGGATCGGGCAGAAGCTCGGAAGGCGGCCTGGTATTTGGGGCGGAAGAAAACCCGCCAACCCAGGCGAACTGATCCAGGTGTTTCAGGCCGAAGTTCAGTGACTGTCCGCCTCCCATGGAAAGGCCGGCCAGCGCCCGGTTTTCGCGATTTGTTAAGGTACTGTAGCGCGACTGAATCGCAGGAATCACATCCTCGAGCAGGTCCTTCTCAAAAACTCCAAACGCCGGGGCTGAAGCAAATACATCTCCCTCGGCACGATCGTTCTTCTGCGCGCGACCGTTCGGCATGACGACAATCATGGGCACCGCCTTGCCATCGGCAATCAGGTTGTCGAAAAGTACATCAGGCGTCGCAAACCGCTGCCATTCTGTCTCGTCGCCACCAATGCCGTGCAAAAGATACAGGACGGGATACTTCTTTTCGCCAGAGTAGCCAGGCGGCGTATAAACCTGCATCCGTCGCCGGGTGCCAACGGTTTTGGAATCATACTCGACCATCTCCATTTTGCCGCGGACGACATTTTCACGCCGGGCTACAATGGCGGATGAAGGCTCTTCGAAGGCCGGCTTGTCGTCCTCGTCCAGGACAATGGCTCGTCCTCGCCGCCGTGGCTCGCGCGGCTCGGACGCTGCTGCACGCGCCGCGGTGCCCGCCCTATTGGTGCCGCCCAGCAATTGCAGCATCGTTTCAGCGTAGCGCCTCCCCAATTCGCGGTAGCCCGCCGGAGAAAAATGAAGGTGATCGGAAAGCGCCTGACATCCCTTGGACGAGATGACATGCGCCGTTGAAATCGTCTTTGGCAACTCACCAATGATATCGTTCATGCTTGCGCACCTCCCGTTCTGGTCCGCACCAACGACTTCGCCGGCAAGCAGCGGCACTTCATTTGCCTTCAGCCCAAGATCATTCAGCAGATTCGAATACACGCCCTGGACCTTGCGCGGCCAGTCACGGTCGCCCGTATTGGATTCGCCCTGGTGCAGCAGGATGCCTTTGATCACGCCGTCCTTCTGAGCGAGCTTCGCCATCTCAACGAGACGTTGATAAGGATTGCCGCCGTACATCGCAATCACGTTTGTCATCCAATTCGGTGCGGCCGCCGCGTAGGACTCGAACGATTCCTTCTCAAACAATTCAATCTTGCATCCGCCGACCGAAACGTTGACGACGCCGACTTTGATATGCGGCGGAAGATTCGAAACAAGCGTCCGGCCGAAGTAGTCGGCAGGCCCGAGTCCTGCGGAAGGACGCGAGAGCGGCGGCACTGCGGAATACCAATTCCCTTTCTTCCTCTCCTGCCGGGGGAAGTCGACTGCCGCGAGCATCCGGAACCGGTCGTCGACTCCAAGCCGGTCTTGTTCCTCGAGTCCTGGAAAGCCCTCCATGTTCGATTGGCCGAAGCACAGGAAGACAAACAGGTTTGTGTCCTGAGCCGCGCACGGAAGAGCACCGAGCAGGGTGCCTGCAAGCAACAATGATTGGAATTTCATGGATCGTTTTGGATTACTGCACAGTCGGGTTTGCCTCGGCAGCCACCCGGATCACGCTGTCGAACGCCGGTTTTGGCCTGTTGCTTCCATCGAAAAGGAGCGGCTTGCCGTTCGCCCTCCAGGACACCGCGTCGTTTACACCCCAAAACGTAACCATCTTCACATGATCCCGATGCTTTATGAACAGCTTGAAGAGGTTCGCGTATTGCTCCGCCAGCCGGCGGTTTGCGTCGTCCACAAGCCCGCCCTGCGTGCGTCCGGCGCTCTCGGAGATGTCGGCGCTCGTACTCGCCTGGCCACCCTGCGCGCCGTTGACGTCCAGTTCGGTAATGTGAACCGGAAGGCCGAGGGACGCCAGTTCAGTAAGCGTCCGGTCCATGTCCTCATAACTCGGCCGCGATGCGGTAACATGCGTCTGCGAACCGATTGCATGGACAGGAACTCCCTGCGCCTGGAGGGATTTGATGAGACTGATCAACTTCTGGCGTTTGGCCGGATTCTCGAGTCCGTAATCATTGTAGCGAAGGATCGCCTTCGGATCAGCCTCGTGAGCATACTCGAATGCTTTTGCGATGAAATCCGGGCCAATGATCTCAAGCCACAGCGAGTTGCGAAGCACGTTTGTTCCGGCATCAGAAATAGCCTCATTCACGACGTCCCAGCATTGGATCTTGCCCTTGTAGCGGCCAACGACGGTGTGAATGTGTTCGCGCATCCGCGCCAGCAATTCCTCCCGCGACGCTCGTGGTCCGCTGTATCCGCGCGACCCTCCAAAACGCCGGCGAGGCAGTGTCGCCCCGGCCTGCGTGTTTGAACTCGATGCTGCATTCGCCAGCGCGGGCGGCGGATTGGTTCCCCGAAAGACCCAATCAGGCGTCTGCGAATGCCAGACCAGCGTGTGACCGGCAAGATACATCTGATGCCTCACCCCAAATTCCACGAAAGCGTCGGCAGGGCCGAACTCATAGCCGTTTGAGCCTTCCCTGGGATGAATCATTTCCCACTTCAGATCATTCTCCGGGGCCAGCTGATTGAATTGCTCCAGCACCACGCTTGTGTCCTGGCGCACCTGCTCGAGCGTGCGGTTTACATTGTTCGCGGGAGCATCATTGCCCATGGCCGTCGGCCGATTGATTGCGACGCCTACAAGGAAATGATTTTTGTAAGCCTCTTTCAGCGTTTGCTGGCCGGCCGCCTGAGCTGCCGCCCCTCCTGCATCCATCGCCACCGCGAACATCACCAGCCAGCCGCCAAAACACGATTGAATCTTCATAACATTCTATTTATCTGCCGCCGCGAACCTGCAAGTGGTGCCGAGTTGGACGCCTGGACGGTCTCATCGATTACATGGGAACCGTGCGGCCATCGCAAACTATCCAAAACGCACGCACCCCTGAATACGACGAGTGTCATATGCCGCGGGCGTTAAAACTGGAATTCACGCGACGTTCATGCGGGACGGGGAACAGCCCGCTTACTGAAGCGCGCGAAATACTCCAGGATCTGGTCCCGCCACTTTGCCGCATCCGTCACCTGGATCGTCAGGCGCTCAGCAACTTCCCTGTGGCGTTGAGCATCGACGTTTCCCCTGAGTGAATCCCAAGTCTGTTGCAAGACCGCTGCCTGACTCGCTCCCGCGTGATAGTGTGCGCACAGTTCGTCCCAAAGGGTTTTTCCTGAACGCATCCGATGCTCCCAACCGCATCGATGAAACCAGAGCAGGAACTTTTCCGGGCATCGCGCAACGTCATCGAACTCGTCGCAGACAGGCTGGAAGTATTGTTCCACCGCGCCGTTTCCTCGCCGGGTGCGATCGAATCCAATCCCCTGCTCCGACGCCTGATGGTAATAGGTTGCGGTCCAGTCCTCCCTCGGCGCGCGATTATTCCAGGGCATGGGAGCGTAATGATCGCCGCCTATTAAATGATGGAGTCCTAGTGGCATCGTGTAGTTCACAAAGGTCTCCCGCGACGACATCATCATGTCACGAATCACTGCAACCGTTTTCTCATCATTCGTGAACGTCATCCGCGTCCATTCCTCCGCCACTGCACCGGCCGCGAGTTTCGGATTCCATGCCAGACGTCCGGACGCATACCAGTTGGACTGGGAGAAGTGATGTCCGCACCAGTTGCGATCGAGCCCGGGATTTACAACGGAAACCATGCCCGTGATGCGGCTTGGCTCCGCCTTGCCCGAAAGCACACTGGCCACTGTGGAACCGCTGCCGTGCGCATGTGTGTCGGCGTCCAGGAACTCCTTCCACATCGTTCCCAGGTAAACGAGATGCCGTGCCTGGCCGAGGTATTCCTGCGTCGCCTGGATTTCGGCAATGACAGGCGTGTGCTTCATGGCGCCAAAAAGCGGGTGAAACGGTTCGCGCGGTTGAAAGTCGATGGCACCGTTCTTCACCTGGATGGCGACATTGGGGCGGAACTTTCCATCGAGACGCATAAACTCGATGTAGGCCCGTTTGGCGCGGTCGGGGTCCACGTCCTCGTCATAAACAAATGCCCGCCACATGACATTCCCCTTGTGAGGCGCGAGCGCGTCGGCAAGGACGTTCGCACCCTCGGCGTGGGTCCGCCCGTAAGTCTTCGGACCTGGCTGCCCCTCTGAGTTCGCCTTGACGAGGAAGCCACCGAAGTCCGGAATCAGCCCGTAGATTTCGTCGGCCTTGGCCTTCCACCAGGTGATCACGGCCGGGTCCAGTGGATCCGCTGTTGTCAAACCACCTACGCGCACGGGGGCCGCGAAGTTGGCGCTCACGTAGGTTCGAATTCCATACGGCCGCCACACATCCGCCAGGGCAGCCACTTTGCGAAGCCATTCTCCCGTCAGGATGCGCGGATCGGCGTTGACGTTGTTCACCACTGACCCGTTCATTCCAATCGAGGCACAGGCACGCGCGTAGTCCTTGTATCGCGAGCTTGGCGTCCGTGGCAGTTCATTCCACTGCCAGAGCGACCGGCCAGCGTAGCCGCGCTCAATAGTGCCGTTCGGATTATCCCAATGATTCATGAGACGCAGCTGAAGCGCTGGGCTCTCCTGGATGTTGAGATCACCCAGGCGCGATCCCGTTTGCATCAGGCGCAAGAAATGGAAGACCCCATAAAGCGCGCCGATGTCCTGATTGGCTGCAATCACAGTCACGTGGCGGTTGTTTGATCGAATGGAACGAATCAAAAACCCCTCAGCGCCGACGCCGGCCAATTCAGCATTCCAATTTAAATGGCGAACGAATGCCGAACCCGCGGGGGTTCCCACCACAATCGCACCCTGCCCAGGTGCTGATTTTATAACAGGAATGTTCTGTTCCAGCATCGATGACAGCGCCATGGCAAGTTCGTCGCGGATGACACCAGCCGTTGCAGAATTCCCATCGACCCGAATCTGCCGCACGACCTGGCGGTAATTTCGAAGCATCGGACGGAGCGGTTCATACCTCAGCCACAGCTTGTAGCCGTCCTCGTCCGGAAGCGCCGCAGCAGCGGCGCGGCCATCGCCATCTGTCGCGCATCCGCCAACATAGAGGCCCGCAACGCTGGCGAGACTCGCTGCAACAAACTCTCTTCGGGAAATATTCATGAACCGATGTGTCATCAGGCCGTTTTCACCAAATCCGAAACTCGCCGCCACAATGCAGCAACGCCATCATATACAACAGCCCTTCGTAGTAACGCTCCAACCCGTCAGGCGTTTCCGTGTTCCACAGTTCCTCAACAAACTTCTTCGCCCGCGGATGCGCGGCTGAAAGGCTTGCGACAGCGTTGATGGCCACCAATCCCTGTGCGTGACGTTCCTCGAGCCTCTTTCCATCCAGAGTGAACACGCATCCATAGTTGGTTCCCTGCGACTCAAAAAACGCCTGCAAGCGGTCGCTCAATTCCTTCTGGCGCGGGTCCTTGCCCCACCACGACCAGTCCATGGCCCAATTGCCTGCCGTGCGAAAGGCATCGTAGCTGAAGTTCGTGCTGTAACTGCCATGTGTTGGGACCAATGATCCGTCAAAGTTCGCGTAGCAGGGATTCAATCCCGTTTCCGGATGGGTGACTTTGACAAAATAATCCCTGCTGACAGCTGCCGCTTCCATCCAGAACTTTGAATCCTCGTTTGGCCCCCAGCGCGACCAGAGTTCATAAAACGCCGGCAAATGGTACGATGGATCGCTGAACCGGGATCGCTCATCGCTCGGCGTGAACAGCACCATCTTGTGTTCGCGATCGAACAAGGGCCCTCCCTTCACCGTCCGCGTGTTCCCGCGCCACGGGATCTGTCCCGCGATCACGGGCCGATGCAGAAGGCGCGACAGCAGTTCATCGGCCTGTGCCTTGTAGTCGTAGATGCCCTTTCCATTGCCCCATCGATGCGCGGCAAAGTACAGTGCCATCACATAGTATTCCTCTCCATCGGGCGCCACGAACTGGCTCATACGAACGCCGTTGGTCCGCGCCTGCCATGCGAAGAAGCCGTAAGACGGATGATTGGTTTCGCTGACATACAGGTAAGTCTTCGACCAATTCCAAATCGCATCGAACTCCGCTTTTTTATCGAGTTGAACGGATATCATCATGCCGTATGACAAGCCTTCCGACCGCACGTCGCGATGCTTGATGTCCGTGACAAATGCCAGCCTCCCGTTCTCGTTGGTTCCTGCCTCGTAATACACGGCTTGATTGGCGGGATCGCCATGGAACAGTTGCTGGAAAGCTGAATCAATCTTCCCCCGAATTTCCAGGGGCGATTTTCCGAGTTCCGCAAACAGGTTCCGATACTTTTTCGTCACATACGCGCCGTTGCCGTCGGCACTCTCCCCATTGTCCGCCGCCGCCGCATTCATCAACAAACCGACACATGCCAGGCCGCAAAACCAGCGGCAGGGCACCGAGAGAAAATGTGCATTCATGACGATGTATTCGGAATTGTTTCAACTAGGGCAGTCGCATCAGGAAAAATCTCGCCGTTTCGCTGGCGTCAAAAATATTCGTCACCCGAAATGTTCCTCCATGCCCGAGCTGATTCGTCGACAGGATCGTCCAGCTTTTCAGCGGCGTTTCCAGGTTTGTTGAGGTGAGAGTGTGAAATTCAGTTCCTGGTGCGTTCCCGTTCGCACCCTTCAATATGAGTTCGGTGCCGGAGATCTCGATATCGCTGATCAGCGGCTGCACGATTGGAGCGGCTCCCGCAAACGAAACGATGCTGTTCGGCGGCAGCGTGTAATGGAAGGACCCGTTCGTTACGCTGAATTCGGACAGCGCCGTGAGGGACTGGCTTGCCGAGGTAATCCAGGGTTTCAACATGACCGCCGCTGGAAAGTTCGTCAGCTGGAAATTTTGTTGGAGCGGCAAACCGTAGGTGTTAATTGCAATGATGGTGAACTGGTTGTTGGTGATGTTTCGGTACGCGCTCACCGCACCCGATCCGGAATTGGATTCACCTATTCGAACATGACCCGGCCTCACGAACCGGCTGAACTGCGCCATCACGTAGCCGCGCCGCTGCACGACGCCCGAAGCGCTCAACAGGCCATTCACGTTGCCAAGGCATTTCCACCAGATGTAGGCGCTCATTCTTCCGCCAGTCAGGCAGTCGTGAATTTGCTTTGCCGTCTGGATCGAGGTTTCCATCGTCTGGTCGTTGACGAGATATTCAGTCTGCCAGACCCGCTTCCCTTTATTCAGCGCGTTCGAATAGGGAACGATGTTTGGGAAACCGTACAGGTGGCCGCCGATCAGCGCGATGTTCGTGACAGCAATGGGATCGTTGAGCGACGGATCGGACAGCGCGAAGTTGAAACCCAGCGACTCCGGCATCATCACCGGGGCGCTTTTGATGACGCCCGCATTGGTGTGGAAAAAATTGCGCAACTGTGTTCCCGTCCAGACGCAACCCTCGTAATCGGGATCCCAATCTGGCTCGTTCTGGATTGAGATCGCACTTAGCGGCACGCCATTCGCAAGCATGTTGCTGGCATACTTTTCCAAGTACCGGCCGTAGCTGCGGTAGTGCTCCAGCTTTAGGGAACCTCCGACAATGTTGGTCGTCGTCTTCAATCCCGCGGGCGGCGTCCAGGGGGACGCGAGCACACCGGCGCCGCGCGCACGGGCAAGTTTCGCCTCATTAACACTGCCGTTCCAGGCACCCACGCTGTTCGACCAATTGTTGTTCGGCTCCACTCGCACCCGCAGCAGCGTGAGGCCGAGGCGATTCGGCGCATCCATTTTGAACAATGTGTCGGCATTCGCATTGTTGAGCATTGATCCGTCATTCAGGAACACCACGCCTCCTCCGAATCCGTCGATTTGCTGGCGGAGATCATTCCAGTTCAACTGTGCTGACGCTGGGGGCAGGAATCCGTCTGCCGCGGAATCCAGGTTTGCCACGGTGTATTGCACACCCGCCATCCCGAACACGAATTTGTCGATTTGAAGACCATCCTCGCGCGCGCCGATCTGGAAGCTCTGTGTCAGGTTGGTCGAACTCACCGGGAATCCATTTCGGCCAGTGAACTGCGAGAGGTTCACCCATTTCCAGACGTTGGCTCCCGCTTGGCCTCCGCCCGTCACGATGGAGGAACCGTCCGTGAAGCCTGCGGCTCCCAACCCATTCACCGTCACCCAATCAGCATCGCTCACCGGGGATTTTGCCCCAAAACTATTCCCGTAAAAAAGGCTGTCGTCATTTGGTGCATCCGGCCCGACACGCATTCGTGCGTAAAGCTCGTAAACCGCCGGGGCTGGAAACGTCACAGTATAGGTACCAACGCGAGAAGGGCTGCCGGGATTCCCAGGATTGATTCGATCCGTTGACGGATGGATGTAATGAACCTCGCCTGCCGTTTCTTGTGCGAGATCCGAACCCAACTGACCCGACTCGGCTTCGAACGTCACTGAGGAATCGGCGCCGTCGACTGACTGAATCGTCGCAGTCAGCAAAGCAGCACCGAGAAGCAAACGGCCTGCAATGCTTGGGAATGTAACTGCCGATGGAGTAAGATGAATCGCGGCTTTCGGCATGAATAGACGGGCGCAGCCAATACATTGAGTGTGTGCGCGAAAGCTACAGAAGGCATTCCACCGCTGATATACGACGAATGTCGTATGAAAACAGTATGTCCCGAGCCGTCTCGTTGGACCGCAGCGCGAGCGCGGCAACTTGCCTGCGATACGGACGCCGCGTGGCTGCCTGGCGTCAAGGTTGGATGACAACCCTGTAAAGCCGCATCGGATCGGAACCCGTGGAGTTGGTGAACGTGAGTTGATTGCCGGCACCCGACAAAGGCGCGCCGAGATTCATCCAGCTGCCTGTCGTCAGGTTGGTCCGATATTGAACCTGATACTGCGCGCCCGGAACTGCGCTCCAGTTCAACCGAATTACATTGTTCGACACTGTCGTGCTCGTGAATGCAGGTGCCGCGATCGTACTGCAGCAAACGAGGTTGGACGTCACAATGGTCACATTCCACCCCTGTATAAACCCGCCATCGACCTCGTATTGGTCGAGCACATGCAAGGCCCATGCCCCGTTCGGCGACTGCAGCAACGGGGCAAGGGTCGCGCCAAAAGGCTCGGGTGGATTCCCGGCGAAATTGTCCGGATGGTTGCCTGTATGATCCGTTGGCCGGTAGGTTCCCGAAAAAATCCGGCTCGTCTTGGGAAGAAGATCTCCTGTGTCGTGGAATACGAGATCGATTCCGTTGACTTCGAAACCGCCGCCCGAATCGGAGATGAGTTTAACGCTCTGTCCGCCGGGACCCACCAGCACAGCATCAATGTCCGACGGCCACGTATGCCAAAGGCCCAGCACGGAAACTGTCGCGTGGAATACTGAACCCTCAATGCCTGAAACCACGATGGTCGATGGATACGGACTACCCAGGCCATCGGCCAGAACGATTCCGTCCATGTTGCTGAATACGTTTGTCTGCAGAGTCAGCTGACCCAGCACAACCTGCTGTGTCACGACGCCGAGGCTCTGGGCTCCATCATTCACTGCGAATACGGCAGTAATGACGCCGCCGCACGCGCCGGCAGCAACAAAGGTGAACGAACGTGCCACACTTTCGCCGGGCGCCACCGTGCCATACGCTTGGACGCCGCTCAACGCCTGGATGCCGTTGGTTGTGAGCAATGACACGTTGAGATTCAGTGCCGGTCCGCCTCCAATGTTTTCGAGAACGAGCTCGGCAGTCACGGATTCAAACGCATCAATGGCTCCATTTGCCGGGACGCAGGATTCAACAGTTGGGTTCAGCGCAACAACGCTCATCACGGGCGTTTGTGGAATCACCGTAAAGTCACCCTCGGAAATATCGTAGAAAATGTTGCCCGCTGCCTCCACCTTGATGCGTGCTTGCGATGTCGAGACGTCAGGCAAGGATACCACGCATGCCCCTGTGTTCGGCACATTGGTTGCCAGCAGATAGGCAAACGTTTGTCCGCCATCGGTTGACAGCCGGATGTTGACGCCGCTCGCATTAATCGGGCTGTCGGCCGTGCCCGCCACGTCCCAGATCACCGTCTGTTCCCCCGTCCAGGCGACGGCGGCCTGCGGCGAAGTGACAACAAAGGGCCCTGCAAATCCGATCACGTTCACCTGCATATCCGCATCAGCAACGCCACCACCGCCCGCTCGATTGTCGCGCGCGGTGACTCGAAACGTGAGCGTTCGAGTCGTGCCAGGCAATCGCTCCTGGTTCCAATTCGTGTTGGCCAGCACGCTGCTCAATTTTGGAAAATAGCGGACGGGAACATTCGTCGGCGGCAGCGATCGGAACAACGGATTATACCCAAGGTCAGGATCGCTCAGGTTGTCGGAATATCCGCCCGCATCCAATTGTTCCCAGCAGAACGTCAACGCATCGCCGTTTGGATCGGATGCGGCCGCTTCGAGCACAAACGGTGTCTGCGCAGGAATCGAAAAGCTGCCGGGAGTGCTTACAACAGGTGCGCCATTCCCCGTGGCGGTGGTCGTGCCGCACGCAACCGACGAAAGGAACTGCCGGATCTGATCGAGGCTGCCAGCATGAAAGTAGGCGTCGCTCGCATTCTGCACATCGTTCGGATAACAAATTCCCGCATAGGCCATGATGGTCGAACCGCTGCCCGGCTCGAACGCTGCATTCGCCGCGCGCTGCCCGCCACATCCGTCGGTTTCCGCGTTGAACGTATGATCGGCTCCGAATTGATGTCCCATCTCGTGCGCCACGAAATCGATGTAAAAAGCGTCGCCTGTCGGGGTGGGCAATCCCGTAACTCCACGTGCCTTTATTGTCGATGTGCAAACGGAGCGCATCGTCGCAATCCCGCCCCCGCCCGTGCTGAAAACGTGGCCAATGTCGTAATTGGCCGCGCCAATCTCCGCAGTCAGATTGTTCTGGTTTTGCGCGAGCATCGCTGACCCGTTGTTGTTCGAATAAGGGTCAGAGGCTCCGCTCGTGTAAATGATCCGATGGTTGTTGGCAACCAGCACCAGCCGCACCGCGAACTCGCGTTCGAACAGCCCATTGATGCGATTGATTGCGGTGACGATTGCAGCCATCGCGTTGCTGACTGTTCCGCCGAAAAACTGCGTGTACTCCCCCGTGGCCGCGACTGCGAGCCGGAACGTCCTCAAATTTGCGCCGAACATCGTTCGTTGCGCATCTTCAGGCGAACCGCTGTCCGGTTCGGCCGCTTGAACATTCGGCTCCGAAATGCATTGCATCGGGAAGGGCATTGGGTAATCGCGTTTGTAGTAGCTGATGTGCAGGTCAGTATTGCCGCGATAAGCGGGATCCACGTAAACCGCGCCCCCTGCCGACAGCACCTGCGCATGCAAACCGAACGGCGACTGGTTCAATCGAACGGTCGCGGTCGGATCATCCACCCCCTGCCCTGCGTACGTCTTCAATTCAGGAAATCTCGCGGCAAGTTCAGGCTCCATCGTCGCAACTTCAACGACGGTGAATCGTTGCAGCGTGCCATCTGGCATCGGCAAAACCACCTCCGTACCAACCTCACCGGAGCCACCCGGCCCGGCGGCGCGCGCCTTTGCAGCCTCTGCGTTTGAGATGCCGGCGTTCCGGGAAAACAACGTGCCCTTTGCCGGGCTCACCCACCGTTCCGCCGTATTCGTGGATGCATCACCGCTCGCCCGGGTCCACACCGACTGCGCCTCTGCCTGTGCCACCGCGTCGGGGGTCAACGTGCCCTTTGCCGGGCTCACCCACCGTTCCGCCGTATTCGTGGATGCATCACCGCTCGCCCGGGTCCACACCGACTGCGCCTCTGCCTGTGCCACCGCGTCGGGGGTCAACCTGCCCAAACAAACGAGGGAAAACGCCAAAGCAAACCAGCGCGCTGCCTGGAAAAGTTCGCCTGGCCGCATTAAAAAAGGCGGTTTATGCATGTCGCATTCTATCGGCGTCCTCCACAAAAAAACGAGGGGAATTCAGGACGCAGAGCGCCCTTCAATGCCCGGCAATTGCCTCGACTGCATTCGCCAGGGGCTGCAGCAGGAGCGAGGGTGCGCAACCCAGGATCACAACGCCGAGGGCAAGGAGAATCAGCACGGTCTGGCGTAAAGGCGAGACGGGAAACGCGACCGCATCGGCACCAGGTTCCGCGACATAAATTTGCTTCAGCACCTGCAGATAGTAGTACAACGACACCGCGCTCATCGCGATGGCCAGCACCACGAGCCAGAGAAGTCCGAGGTTGGGATCGCTCTGCAGGACCGCGGCGAAGACGTAGAACTTGCCGAAGAATCCGGCCAGCGGTGGAATGCCGGCCAGGGACAACATGAAAATGAACATGCAGAATGAAGCGACGGGCGAACGGCGGCTCAACCCGGCGAAATTGACCAGCCGATCCGCACCTGTCCCCTGCTCCACCACTGCGACCACACCAAAGGCGCCCACGGTCGTTAATCCATAGGTCAGGACATAATAAATCAACGCAGGAACCCCGGCGCCGGGATCGCTCACGACTCCAAGGAGCGCGTAGCCTGCGTGCGCGATTGCCGAGTAGGCAATCAATCTGCGAACGCTCGTCTGCGCAATGGCAGCGAGGTTGCCCAGGATCATCGACAACGCCGCGAGGATCGCAATCAGAGGCGCCCAGCCGGTTACAAACTGCCGCCACGCGCCACTGCCCTCCACGGTTTCGAACCCAACCATCATTATTTTCGCGAGGACAAAGAAGCTTGCGACCTTCGATCCCGATGCGATGAAAGCCGCGCTGGGAACAGGCGCACCTTCGTAGGCGTCCGGCGCCCAGAGGTGAAATGGGACAGCGGCGACTTTGAATGCAAAACCAACAACAACCATCACAATCGCAACCACCAAAAGCGGGTCTCCCCCCTTTCCAGCCAAACCGGATGCGATCACGGAAAGCGTCGTCGAGCCCGAGAAACCGTAGACCAAACTCAATCCGAACAGCGTGAACGCCGCTGCCATTCCGCCAAAAAGGAAATACTTCAACGCCGCCTCTGCAGACTTGATGTTGCGCTTGTTGAACGCGGTGAGGATGTAGAGCGAAAGACTCGTCAGTTCCAGCGCCACAAAAATCATCAGGATATCCTCGGAGCTGACCAGGAACATCATGCCCACGGTTGCGAGAAGGATAAGGGCGAAATACTCGCCGATATGCGGCGTGAAGCCGGTGTCAATCGATAACAAGATGGTGAATACCGTCAGGATGAGGATCCCGATCTTCACAATTCGCGTCAACGGATCGGCGATGAAAATCCCCTCCAAGACATTCGTCTGCCCAGTGCTGATCAACATCCACGCCATTGCGACGCCGCAGCCAACCGCCGCAATCATGGCTCCCAGCAACCGCCGTGATCGCGGCGCCAGGTCGCGCATCCAGAAATCTCCAAGCAACACCGCAAGCGCAGCTGCCGCCACGATCGTTTCTGGCAGCGCCAGTTTGAGCAGCTCAAAGTAGCTCATTGTGCGCCTCCCCTCTGAATCCATTGAAACAGCGGCGAATCAAAACTCGGAACAATCACGCGCAACAACACATGCGGATAAACGCCCACGATCAATGAAGCGCCAATCAACAACACTGCACCCAGGCGTTCCGGCACCGTGATGGGCTCCATCGGTTCGTGGACGACGGGCTTCCCCTGAGCGTCGTCGGAGTCTCCAAAGAACGCCTTCTGCATGGCGCGCAGCGTATAGGCCACGCCGATGAGAATGCCAATGCCGGTGATCAGCGCGAAAACCGGATACGCCTTCCACGCGCCGATCACAACCTGCAGTTCTGCGATGAATCCGCTGAAGCCAGGCAGCCCCATCGAAGCCATTCCCGCGATCACAAACGTAACAGCCGCAAACGGCATCGCGCGCGACAGGCGCATCACCTCGAGCAAGGGCAATTCGCGAGTGTGCGCGCGTTCATAAACCATCCTTCCGACAACAGCGAACAGCAGGCCCGCGATGACCCCGTGCGAAAACATCTGCAACACGGCACCGCTCAATCCGATCGTATTGAGCGTGACCAAACCCAGCAGCACGAAGCCCATGTGGCTGACGCTGGAATAGCCAATCACAAATTTGAAGTCCTTCTGCACGAGTGCAACCATTGCCCCATAAACAATTCCGATGACGGCAAGCAGGGCAAAGACATCGCGCCAGGATTGAAAGCCAAGGACGCTGAAATTCCATTGCGCCATGCCCTCCGGGAACAACGTCATGGCAACGCGGAGGCAGCCGTAAGCGCCCAGCTTCATCACCACGCCCGCGAGCAGCATCGAAGCCGCGGTCGGCGCGGCCACATGGCCTGTCGGCGCCCAGGTGTGAAACGGCCACATGCCGGCCAGGATTGCAAATCCGACGAAGACCAGCGGGAAGGCCCACATTTGGAAATTGCGCGGGAAAGGGTATTGCGCCAGTTCGATGAGGCTCATCGTGTGTGCGCCGGAAACCACATACGCGGCCACGAGTCCCACCAGCACCATCGCGCTGCCAATAAAGGAATACAGCGCCAGCTTCATCGCCCCGTATTCTCGCCGCGTCGATCCCCAAATCGCTATCAGGAAGTACTTGGGAATGATTGCAATCTCGTAGAACACAAACAGCAGGAAGAGATCGAAACTCAGAAACACTCCATACACCCCGCCAATCAGCGCGAGGTAGAATGCAAAGAACTCCTTGGCCCGATGCTCGATGTTCCACGAAAAGAGCATTCCCGCCACGGCCGCAAGCCCCGTCAACAACACCAGCGTAAGGCTGACACCATCCGCGGCGAGTTGGTATCGAATTCCAAGCGTTGGAATCCAGGCTGCGTCCGCCACGGTCGCGATGGTTCCCGTCTTGAACTGCGCGAACCCGAGCAGCGCAACCACGAATCCGGCCAGGGCCGCTGCAAACGCGACCCCGCGTGCCGCGCGCGCATTGCCCGCGGGCATGAGCATCAGGGCGAACACGCCGGCGAACGAAATGTAGATGGTCCAGGCTAGCATGGCTCAGAACGGCAGTTCATTCACAATCCGCACCACCGTTGAATTGAACATGCCGAGCAGCAGTTGTGGATAGATGCCCAGAACGAACATCAATCCGGTCGGCACCGCGAGCAGCACGCGCTCGCGGGTGGTCAGGTCCGGGAAACTCGACCACCGCGCGTTCAGCGGCCCATTGAATACCCGCTGCAGCAGCGTCAATATAAAGATCGCAGTCGCCAGCAATCCGATCACGGCGAAGGCGGCGGAACACATCGCCAACGGAAATACACCCTTGAAAATCAGAAACTCGCCAACGAAGCCGTTCAAGCCGGGCAATCCGACCGACGAAAACAGCGCGATGCCCATGAGTCCGCAGAACACCGGCGCCACTTTCCGCAACCCCCCAAAATCATCAACGCCGCGGACCCCGCCGCTCCGCTGTTCGATCAGGCTCACGAACCAGAACAAAGCCGCCGCTGTGAGGCCGTGATTAAAAATTTGCAGCAATGCTCCGTTCAATGCGGCGGCCTTTTGCAACGGAGGATGGGGCACGCCGGATCCGGCCGTTGCCACTGCAAACACCGCGAGCATGCAGTATCCCAGGTGATTGATCGATGAATACGCAAGCATTCGCTTGATATCGCGCTGCACGAACGCAGCACTTGCTGAAAAAACGATCGTGATGACTGCCAGCACCAGGAGTGGCGTGCGCCATTGCTCCAGTTGCTGCGGAAAAATGGGGAGCAGGATTCGGAGGAATCCATACATGCCCATCTTCGACATCACTCCAGTCAGCAGCATCGTGATGGGCGATGGCGCTTCGCTGTAGGTGGCCGGAAGCCACGTGTGAAACGGCATCAGCGGCACCTTGACCGCAAACCCAAGCAACGCGCCGGCAAAAATCAGGGCCGCAACCGTCCCAGCGTCGAGCCCCGCCCAGTTCAGGCTCGCGGCGACAGACGGCAGCAACTCTCCACTGCGCGCCAGGGCAGCCAGCGCTGTGAAATCCGAGACATGGCCGGTGCCGAGGAACAGCGCAAGGAATGCGAGGAGCAATCCAATGCTGCCTACGATGGTGTAAACAAAGAACTGCGCAGCCGCCGCGACGCGCTGCGATCCGCCCCACAGCCGCACAAGGAAGAAAGCCGGGATCAGGCTCAGCTCCCAAAAGACAAACCAGTGAAAGAAATTCAGCGCCGTGAACGTTCCGATCAACCCCGCCTGCAGGAATAACAGGAGCCCAAAGTAAAGCTGCGGACGATCCGTCACTCCACGTGATGCGACCATCGACATCAGGGTCACAATGGATGTCAGCAGGAGCATCATCATTCCCAATCCATCCACGGCGAGCCGGTACTCAATCCCAAGCGTGGGAATCCAAAGATGCTTCTCCTCGAACTGGAATGCGCCGGATTCCGAATTGAACGCGCTCAACAACAGGAGCGTGAATGCCAGCACGGCAGCGCTGATCCCGATGCTGAACGGCCGGGCGGCCTTCCGGTTCTCGGATCCGATGGCCATGACGAGCACACCGCCAACCAGCGGCAGCAGCGTGAGCAAGGTGAGCAGAGGCATTCCCGTCATGAGCCCCGGCCCCCCCAAAGCAGCCAGACCACCAGCACCACCAATGCGGCGCCGATGACCCGAAGATAGGTTTGAACGCGGCCGCCCTGCAGCCGCGACAAAAGCCGTCCGCCCAAGCCAACCCGGCGACAGCCCTCATCGAATCCAAGGTTCACCACGTATTCGTCAAAAACACGGCTCACCCACGACAAGCCCACAATGCCATATGACAGCAATTGCACGACGCCGCTGAAGACCCAGCGGTCCAGGAAATCACAGAACCGCGACCACCACGCGTTAAACGCGATGACCGAATGTTCATACAGTTCGTCGATCCAATACTTGTTCTCGAGCACCTTGTGGAAATCAGGCCTCAGTTTTTCGAGAACGTCAGGCTGGTCTGCGGTCCGCAGGGTCTTGCGTCCATAAAACCACCAGCCGAGGCCAATGCCGATGAAAACAACCACCGAAGATACCACCATGAGGGTAACCACGTCGGACGTGAACCCGGATCCAGTGTGCGCGCCCGTCAGGAACGTTTGAAACCACGGCCAGGCGGGAGTGCCTAAGAAGCCGAGCACGATTGCGCACACTGCCAGAATCACCAGCGGCATGGTCATGACGGCCGGACTTTCATGGGGCGCCGCATGGCTCGCGTGGAGGCCTTTCGCGTGACTGCCCTTGGGTTCAACTGCATGGCGGCTGCCCCCGCGGTTCGTGCCGAAGAACACCAGGGCAACCTGGCGCGTCATGTAGAACGCCGTCATCAAGGCACCCGCAATCCCCAGGTAAAACGGAATGTGCGACACTTGCCAGCCATGCGCGGCGTGCAGGATTTCGTCCTTGCTCCAGAAGCCTGAGAACAAAAGTGGCACGCCTGCCAGAGCCATCATCCCAATCGCATACGTCACAAAAGTCACAGGCATGAATTGTCGAAGGCCTCCCATTCGCCGAATGTCCTGTTCATCGTGACAGCCATGGATGACTGATCCAGCTCCCATGAACAGCAGCGCCTTGAAGAATGCGTGGGTGATCAGGTGAAACATTCCGACAGCGACTCCGCCCACTCCAAGTCCCATCATCATGTAACCCAGCTGTGAAACCGTTGAGTAAGCGAGGATGCGCTTGATATCGTTCTGCGCCACCGCGATCGATGCCGCAAACACGGCGGTGATGGCGCCGATCCACGTGACCACCTGCAACGAAGCGGGCACGGCGGTGCTCCCCTCCGGAACCACGCTCATCAGCGGGTAAACGCGCGCCACGAGAAACACTCCGGCCGCAACCATTGTGGCCGCATGAATCAAGGCACTGACAGGCGTCGGGCCTTCCATCGCATCCGGCAGCCACACGTGAAGCGGCACCTGCCCGGACTTGCCGACCGCTCCAAAAAAGATCAGCAACCCGATCGCGGTCGAAACCGCCATTCCAATTGCGGTAGTCTGGGAAACGAGCGCGCCCAGCGCTGTGTGCTCCATGCAGCCCGTCCCGTTATCCGTGTAAAACTGCAACGTGCCTGTTGCCGAGTAGAGCCAGACCATTCCCAGCAGAAACGCCACGTCGCCAATGCGGGTTGTAATAAACGCCTTCTTGGCCGCCGCCGCCGCGCTCGGCTTGTGATACCAGAATCCGATCAACAGGTACGACGTCAGGCCGACGAGCTCCCAGCAGATGAACAGCAGCAACAGGCTGTTCGCGATCACCACTCCGAGCATCGCGCCTGCAAACAATGCGAGGAACGTAAAGAACCGTGTGAAGTTCTGGTCGTGCGCCATGTAGCCAACGCTGTAAATGAAGATCAATGTTCCAACAAACGTGACCATCACCAGCATGACCGCCGTGAGCGGATCCAGCACCCAGCCCAACTGCAGGACGCCGCTCTGACCAGATGCGAATTGCAACCAGGGGAAATGGAACACCTCGCGCGCCGCGCCGGCAGGCTGGTCCATGGCGCGCAAAAATGCACACAAGGACAGCAGAAACGACCCCGCCATTGAACCGATGGCGAGCGACGCGGACAGCTTCTTCGCTCGCTGCGGCGCAAGCGCGCTGATCGCTGCGGCGAGAACCGGAAGCGCGGGAATCAACCAGAGGTTTTTGACAATCCAGCTCATCCCTTCAAACTCGAAACATCATCCACGTTCACGCTCCGGTAATGCCGGTAAATGGAAATGATCAGCGCCAGCCCCACTGCAGCCTCGGCCGCGGCTATGCCGATGGAAAACACCGCGAACATCACGCCGCCAAGCGCTTCCGGATTCGGGCCAAATCGCCAGAAGGCTATGAAATTCAGGTTGGCGGCGTTCAACATCAGCTCAATGCCTATCAACACGAGGATCGAATTCCGGCGCGTAAGGGCACCCGCCAGACCAATCGCGAAGAGAAATGACGAAAGCAGCAGATAACCCGCGAGCTCACTCATGTCCTGCCTCCTTTTCGTGCATCGCAATGATCACAGCTCCGATGAGCGCCGCGGTCAGGAGAAGTCCAATCACTTCGAGCGGCAAAACATAACGATGCATCAATGCTTCGCCAATTTGACGCACAGTGACTGTCGGCGCGACCGTGCCGGCAGTCCTCGTCAACTCGCTGCGACTGACGGCCCAAACCAGCACACCCGCCACTCCGATGACGACTCCCACACCTGCCACCCAGCTTGTGGAGAACACCTTCTCCTCGCGATTCTCTCCACTGCGAGTCAGCAGAATGGCAAACACCACAAGAATCGAGACAGCGCCCACATACACAAGCAACTGCGCAAAGCCCACGAACTGCGCGTGCAGTTGCAGGTAGACAGCCGCCAATCCCGCAAACGCAACCACGAGCGCGAGCGAGCAATGAATCAAATGCCGCAGCGTCATCGCCGCAACTGCGGATCCGATGATCAATGCTGCTATGATGGCAAAGCCGAGTGTCATGGTTTCACTTCAACGTCATTCCGCAAAACGATACGTGCGCGGCCCAACCCGGCCGCGATCGACAAGCCCCCGGCCCAGCAACACGTAGGATCCAATCACTAACAGAGAACATGCGACCCAGCGTGTGATGCCCGGCAGCGGCTGCATGAAATGCCAGATCGCCGCAACCAGGATGTTCAACAGCGTCATGGGGAGCATGAACTTCCATGCAAAATTCATGAGCTGATCCTGTCGCAGGCGCGGCAGCGTCCCGCGAACCCAGATGAACACGGCGATCAGGACCACGAGCTTTAGGAAAAACCAAGCCCACGATGGGATGAACTGCAGGAACGCGAGCGGAGCGTGATAGCCCCCGAGAAAGAGAGTGATGCCCAGCCCGCTCACCGCGAATAAACCGAGGTATTCACCCAGGAAAAACAGGGCAAACTTGAATCCCGAGTATTCGATGTAATAGCCCGCGATGATTTCCGACTCGCCTTCCGGCAGGTCGAACGGCGAGCGATTCGATTCAGCGGTTGCTGCGATCATGAACAGGATGAACCCGGCGAAACCCCATGGAGTGAACACATGCCACTGCGCGAGCCCGTTCGTTAATCCACCCTGCGCATTGACGATTTGCGTCAACGAAAGCGAGCCAACCATCATGATGACCGTGACGCTGGAAAGGATCAGCGGAATTTCGTAACTGATCATCTGCGCAATCGCGCGCATCGCGCCAAGCAGCGAGTACTTGTTGCGGCTCGACCATCCCGCCATGAACACCGAAAGCTCCATCGACGCCGCCACCGCAAAGAAGAACAGCACGCCGGCATCGAAATCAACAAGGGTCATGTTCCGTCCCACCGGCAACAAGGCGAGGACCAGGAATGGCGGAAGCACCAGGAAAAGGGGCGCAAGGAAATGCACCACCTTGTCCGCGGAACGCGGAACGAGGTCTTCCTTGATCAAGGCCTTGATGCCGTCGGCCGCAGGCTGCAGGAAACCAAACGGTCCAACGCGATTTGGGCCAAGCCGATTCTGAATCCGGCCAAGGCCTTTGCGCTCGAGGATTGTGGTAATGGCGAACAGCGAAGCGAACACGCCCATCAGCGCCGCGATGGAGATGAGCACGGCGAGGTACGGCTGCCACGGCTCGGGCGCGAAGCCAACGAGCCAATGTTTCAGCGTGACAAAAATCTGGTCGATCGTCTCAGCCATGTTCACCAATCCATCCGCCAAAAGGGTCCATCCTGGCGCAGATGGGAATCAGCACACTCAAGCCGCATGGAATTGCCGCGCAGCCGGGCCGCTGCGGACCGCGGAAAATAAACAGAGCGTGCGAGAACGCCAGAAGAAAAAATCCAGCCTTGCCCGATGCTATTGGAACCGTGCGAACTCATCGCGCGGCGGGAGCCGAAGCGGGTTTGGGCTCGGTACCCACGGGCGCATTCGGGGCGGCAGCCGCGGCTTTGGCCTTCGCTTCAGCAGCAGCCTTCGCTTTCGCCTCAGCGTCTGCCTTCGCCTTCGCCACGGCCTTGGCTTTCTCCGCCGCCATATTCGCATCCGACTCAGCCGCGTCAGTCGGGTGTATCTGATGATAATGCTCGTTCGACATGGCCAGCTGATGCTTGTTAACGAGCAACCCGCCAAAGCGGTCGCTGTTGCTCAGCTCGAATTCGGTGTCCATCTTGATGGACTCAAACGGACAAACCTCCACGCAGATCTGGCAGCTCATGCACACGGAAAGATCTATGTCGAAGACCGCCGGGTAAAACTGTGGCTGCCCCTTGTAATCCACCCGCTTGTCCTTGCTCTTGACGATGTAAATGCACTTGGGCGGACATTCTTTCTCGCAAATCTGGCACGCCACGCAGCGCAACCCCTTCTTGGGATCCTCGCCATCGTAAACAAGGAATGGAAACTGCCGCGAAGCCTCCGGAAGTTTCTGCCGTTCGTCCGGATACTCGATCGTCGGCAGCCGCTCCGCCGAGACATAACTTCCGAAGAAGTTTCTGGCGGTGACCGCCATGCCTTTGATGATTGCTTCGCCTAACATACTTCAGACTTCAAAGTTCAACGTTGCACGTCGAGGGGAACACGGTTTCACCGATCCACCTCGCCCAGTACAATATCCACGCTTCCTAAAATGATGATGATGTCGCCGACATTGTGCCCGAGACACATGTCCTCAAGAATCGTCAGGTTGATGAAACTCGGCGGGCGCACGCGGTATCGATAGGGATTGGGCGAGCCATCGCTCACGAGGTAAAAACCAAGCTCTCCCTTCGGCGCTTCAATGCGGCCGTACACTTCGCCGGGCTTTGTCCGGAATCCACGCAGCTTCGATTTGGGATCCATGATCGGGCCGCCCGGAATCGCCTTCAAAGCCTGCTGCAGAATCTTGATCGATTCATGCATCTCCAGCACACGCATCATGTAACGATCGTACACATCGCCATGTTCGCCCAGCGGCACGCGGAACTCGAATCGATCGTAGATGCCGTACTGGTCCACCTTGCGAATGTCATAATTGACGCCGCTGGCCCGGAGCATCGGGCCGGTGATGCTTGCACTGATTGCAAGATTCGCGGGCAGGACACCCACGCCCTGAGTGCGGGCCATGATGATCTCGTTCTCGCTCAGGAGCGTTTCGAATTCCTCCAGGAAACGCGGAAAGGCATCGACGATGTTCTGCGCCTCGCGCAGCCACGCTTCCGAGGCGTCCGTACGCAGCCCGCCAAAGCGCATGAAATTGCACATCATTCGCGCGCCGCTGATGGACTCAAAAAGATCGAGAATCTTCTCGCGTTCGCGGAACGCATACATGAGCGGCGTTCCCATCGCTCCCATGTCCTGCAGGAGAAAGCCGCACAACGAGGCGTGATTCTGGAGCCGCGTCAGCTCGGCGAGAATGACGCGCAGGTACTCCGCGCGTTCGGGCACCTGGAATCCCGCAAGTTTCTCGACGGACATGCAATACGCCCAGTTGTTCGTCATCGAGCAAAAGTAATCGAGCCTGTCGGTATATGGGATGGATGCCAGATAGCTTGTACCCTCCCCGATCTTCTCGTGGTTGCGATGCAGATACCCGAAGACGGGTTTCAGCTTCACCACGCGCTCGCCATCAAGCACGACGTCCATGCGAAACACGCCGTGGGTCGAGGGATGCTGCGGACCCATCGATATCTCGAGCAAGTCGCCATCAACAGCGCTGCCGCTGCGCTTCGGCATCAGGGTGTAGTTTTGCGCCGGAATGCCGGGAATCTCAACCGAAGGCGTGTTCACGGCGCTCCCTCCCTTGCCTGGTGTGCCTTGGCGCGTTCGAGGACTTCGTCGTGCGGAGTTGGCTCGTATTCGAAATCGTCAGGCTCCACGTAGTCCTTTCGCATCGGATGATCCTTGAACTCGTCCCACATCAAAATGCGCCGGAGGTCGGGATGGCCCTCAAAGACAATTCCGTACAGATCGTAGATCTCGCGTTCCTGGAATTCCGCGCCGCGCCAGAGCGGCGTAAGGGAAGGCAGCGTGACATCGGTGCGGTTGGGCGTGCGCATGCGAAGCACCAGCGGGCCGTGCTTGAGGGAAATGGAATACAGGTGATAGACGGCCTCGAGGCAGCCCGGCCGGAAGGTCTTCTTTACCTCCTCAACCTCCTTTTCCACGCCATCGACGACCTTCTTCACCTTGATCTTCTCGGCCAGCTCGGCGTCGAGGAAATCCAATCCGGTTGCGTTCGACAGGTAATCCAGCCTGAGAGCGGAATCATCCCGAAGGAACCTGGCCACGGCAAATCCGTGCTCACGATCGACAAGCAGGGAACGCTGGCCCGAGGGGCTGTCGTTCGGAACGATCTCCAAACGCGCGCCCGCAACTGACAGTTCTACCCGTGTTTTTATCTGCTCGAGAGTTTCCACAATTTGTTTGAAGCCGGCTCCCGGCAGGAGCCGTGCGGTTCAAGTCCGAACCATTCCGGGCGGTTGCCAAATCTCGGTGTTCTTGGAAGGCACCAGGTCGTGTTCGCCGAATTGAGGCACCGGAAATTCGCTCGGCGCGCCAGCGTGCAAATGCCGTGGCCGATCCGCACCCGTGAGCTTCTGCTCATCGATCTTCTGCTGCAGTGTCATGAAGGCATGCAGCAGGGCCTCGGGCCGAGGCGGACATCCAGGGATGTGCACGTCAACCGGCAGAAACCGGTCGATCCCTTTCAGCACATTGTAACCCTGCTTGAACGGACCGCCGGAAATCGCGCAGGCGCCCATCGCGATCACATATTTTGGCTCGGACATCTGGTTGTAGAGCCGCACCACCTGGGGCGCCATTTTCTTGGTCACGGTCCCCGCCACAATCATCAGGTCTGCCTGGCGCGGCGAAGGCCGGAACACCTCAGCCCCGAAACGGGCGAGGTCCCAGCGTGACATCGAAGCCGCAATCATTTCAATTGCGCAGCAGGCCAGCCCGAAGCCCAGCGGCCACAGCGAGTTCTTGCGACCCCAGTTATAGAGGTCCTCCAGCGTCGTCACAAAGACGCCCTGCTTCTGCAATTCACTTTTTAAACTCTCATCCATGGTCGTGTCATCTCCAGTTCAGCACACCTTTCTTCCACGCCCACACCAAACCTTCGACCAACAGCAGCAGAAAGATCATCATGGCAATGAAGGCTCCGGCTGACAGGCCGGTGAATGCCACGGCAAAGGGAAGCAGAAAGATGGTTTCAACGTCGAAGATCAGGAAAATGATCGCGTAGAGATAGTACTCAGCTTTGAACTGAACCCAGGCGTCACCCTTCGATTCCAGGCCGCATTCGTAGGTGGCGTTTTTGTCAGGTCCGGGTTTCTGCGGAGAGAATTTCCGTGCCCACAACCAGGCCAGCGCCAACGGCGTCAAAGCAAATCCAATCGCGGCCACAATGAGCACCAGGATCGGCAGGTAAGGATTTTCCGCAAACGGCATATGAAACGATTTGCTTAAACGTTGCCGCACCGTAACCAACGCCACCCTGCCCCGTCAAGAAATGGGCAAGAATTGTGCAGGAATGGCCAAGCAACGGCACATCGCGCGCGTCCGTCCCGTGCTCCCGGAAAAACGTTCCGAGGTTATTCCTGCCCTTCAGGCGGACGAAGTCCGACTGAATGCGCGATCTCCTCAAATTCATCACGGCTGACATCCTCAAGACGCTTGCCTTTCGCGGCCAGCCTTTCGTTGATCTTGATGGCCTTCTCGGTCATGACCTCGTGCGTTTCAGCAGACCCGCCCACAAGCGCAAAGTTTGGCCCCGTTGTCACGCGCTTGTGTCCGTCCGAATCAAGTCCAATGCCCAGCAGCACAGCCTTCTTACGCAATCGTTTTTTTGGAGTCGCCACGCACCGCAAGCTAGGGGCGCTATCCAATGAGGTCAAGTGATGTCGCCCCGCAGACGCCGGAGGGTCGTGACTAAAGGCCCGTTAAATCTGATCACCCGCTTTAATCACGCGGCGATCGTCGGATGCATCCGTTGAAATAAAAGGCGGGGAGATCATCGCTGATCTCCCCGCCACGAATGGTTGGATTGTGCCTGCGGCGATTACGGCTGACGCAGCCGATAGAACACCGCTGGATCAAGGGAGTTGATGTTCAAGACAGCCTGCGTACTCGAAGCGCTTCCGGCGATGTCGTGCCAGTTGATCGATAATCCAGTACTGAGGGCATTTGTCTGTGATTGCAACACCCAGCCCAGATGTGTGGATGGCCAGGACAGCGTCAGAGTGTTTCCACTGCGTGAGGCCGTGATGTTCGTCGGCCCGGTTGGAGCCGCTGTCACGACTGTCACCGTCCCGTTTGCGGGGTTGAAGCTGAATCCCAATCCGGGGCCGGCAGAGCCCAGGACGGCGGCAAAATTCCCGGCGCCGGCGCCACTGCTAAACAGTGTGAAGGTGTCGCCGAGCACGAGAGGTGTTCCATCAGACGTCGCATTGCTGATCGTCAGGAAGCCGCCATATTGGGCCGATCCGATCCCGACAATCTGATCGCTTATCGGAGAGCCGCCGTCCTTGCTGACGCGGAAGCCAGCATTTCCGTGCAACGTGAGCGTGGATCCATTGAGGGTGAGCACGCCCATGCTCAACGTCCCATCGCCCGCGGCGATCGTTCCCGAAGCGCCCACCGTCACGGGCCCTGCAATCGATCCGCTGCCTGCAAGCGTGCCGTTTGCCACGTGAGTGAGCCCGCTGTAGCTGTTGGGACCGTTCATGTAAACCGTGCCGGATCCCGTTTTGGTGAGCCCCCCGCCCATCGATGTCGCGTCTTCCGTGAAACCCGCGAGGATGCTGATTGCGAAACTCTGCGAATCGAGGGTCAGTCCACCGCTGCGAATCACAGGGACGACAGGAGCCTGGATGAAGTCGGTGCTCGCAGCCGAGGCCTGGAGAGTCCCGCCGTTGAAGTACGCCGTTTGGTTAACACCCGCAGTGCCGTTGTGGCGAAGTTGTGCCGCCTGAAGCAGTCCGCCGTTCAGATGCAGTTCCGCATCCGCCGTCGCATTCTCACCCAGCCACAACTGGCTCGGGTTCAGCACCTGCCCGCCATTGATCACCAATCGGCCTTTCGCTCCCAGTGAAGCGATGACGAATGATCCCGAGGTTGTGGTTTTGCTGAAGTTGCCGCCATTGATTGTCAGGGTGCCGTCGGCAGCCACGTTGTTGCGGCCAATCACGACCCAGTTCGAGACCTTCACGACACCGTTGTTAACCGTCATCGAACCCGCGTTTGCTCCTTCAGCGATCCACAGATCACCGCCCGTGATGTTGAGCTCGGAGTTCGTGCTGACGATCACGCTGCCGCCATTGACCTGGTTGTTCGCACCGTTCAACCGGTTTGTGGCCGTCAACGTCAGCGTGCCCGTTCCCACCTTGATGAGGCGAAGTCCGCCAGCGGTCCAATCCATCGTGCCGTCCCATGTCGAACTTGCGTTCGCGCCGCCGACGGTAAGGATCGGGGTGCCGGTGAAGTTGTTCACTTTGCCCGCCCCAGACAGGCCGTTGATGGTTTCGCCAAAACCTGCGAGCTCCAGCACGGCATTGGTGTTGACGACGACGTTTCCCGCGCCAATGCCATCGGGAACTGCGGTGGCACTGCCCAATTGAAGCGTGCCTTCGCTGATCACGGTGTTCCCTTGGTAATCATTCCCGGCCAATGCGTTCGTGACAGTTCCAGTCCCTCGTTTGCCAAAGCCGGCGACGCCGGAGATTCGGCCGCTGCCGGCAATGGAATAACCCACCGACTGGTTGCTGACCATCACGCTCGAGGGGCTGACAACATTGCTGAGCAATACGAGGCCGCTGCCGAGATCGTTGAAAACGACAGAGTCGCCAGGAACGACAGGTTCCTGGTATTTGACGGGGGTCGAACCTGCAAGCCAGTTGACGGTCGAATCGATGTCCCAGCGATTCGCAAGGCCAGGTGCGGCGTTGGTTCCGGTCCAGACAAGGCCCGTGCCGGCGTTCAGAACCACCGCGTAAAGCGTGCTGCCCGCCACGTGATTGGAAAGGATCCCAGAGAAGCCCTGCTGGCTGCTTGCCACTGTCGCGTTGAACGATCCGCTGAGCGCACCCGTGTACTTCACAATCGGGAACGTTCCTGCGGTGAACGTGCCGCCGAGGCGGACCGTGCTTATGCCGTTGATCGTAATGACTCCTGCTTCAAGTACTGCAGCGGCAGGGTTCGTCGCGCCGGTCAGCACGATGCTCAACGTTGTCGCGCCGCCGCTGCCCAGCGTAAGATTGCCGATCTTCGCAGCGGAATCCCCAGCCACACCGAACGTCGCGCCATCGGCCACGGATACAGCGCCCGCAGGAATTTGATGCAACGGTGTGACGAGCAGCGTCCCGGCAGTGACTGTCGTGAGGCCGCTGTAGGTGTTTGCGCCTTTCAACAGGAGCGTGCCCGATCCGAGTTTCGTCAGGCCACCGTTGCCGCCGGCGTTCAGGAGCGCCTGAGCAATCGTGATATTGTTCGTTGACGAATCGATCCTTGCACCGCCCGCCAGGACATTCGCGATGTTCAATCCCTGCATGAAGGTTGCGCTGGGTCCGCTGGCCATCAATGTTCCGCCATCGAAGTTGAACGTCGATGTGCCGAGGGCCGAGCCCATCCGCACCTGAGGCGTGATCAATAATCCGCCCGTTGCCAGGTGCACGGTTCCGGTTCCAGGTGTTCCAAAGCCGCCGACATTCAACGCGCCTGCAAGCGTTGCAACGCCAGTGCCGCCAACCTGGAATGTGCCAGTGCCGTTCTCGCCCACGATCACCACATTGCCGCTCCCGAGCTGGTTGAACTGGCCGCCTGTAACCGCGACCGTTCCGCGACTGCCGGGGAATCGGCCGATCACCACCGACGCATTGTTGTTGAACTGACCGCCACTGACGAGCAATTCGCCGATCCCGTACGCGCCGACCTGAAGCAGGCGCCGGAAATCCGCACGTCCGCCGGAGATCTGGTATCGCCCAAAGGTATCCACCTGATCCGCAGCATTGCCTCCGATACGCAGATCTGCATTTGGCCCGTAGTGGTTCGTCCAGACACCGCCGGTCTGGTACACCATGCCCGTCGCGTTCAAGCCTTTGCCAATCCACAGGTTTCGGAAACGCAGGATCGCGTTGTCCTGGATGTCCAAACGCCCGTTGTCGCCACCGCCGGCGAGCGTTGAATCCGACACATTGAAATCATTGTTGCCCGTGTCGAAGGTCGCATTGCCGCGTAACACGAGGCTCGCGCTGACCGATTCATAATCGCTGTTGTAATAAGGAGCGATCGCAGTCCAGGTGGTGTTCGTGTAGCGCGCATCGCCTTCGAGGACCAGCGAACCATTCTTGATATGAACCAGGACGTTGCCGCGATTGGTGAGGATCTTCGTGCCGGCGCCGTCGAAGTTGAGCCGGCTGTTGCCGCTGATGACGCCGCCGTACTGCACCGTGCGTCCGGCATCCACGAAGAATGCCGACTCCGCGGCCATCGTGATCGGTCGCAGGCTCGTCGCGTTCTCCGTGAAGCGCAGCGAACCACCGCCGAGGGTGATGCCGCCTGAGGCTGATCCGAGGGCTGCGTCGGAATTCACCACGAGCGCGCCGCCCCGAATAAAGGTGCCGCCCGTGTAGCTGTTTACAGTGTTCAACGTGAGCGAACCTGTGTTTGATTTGATGATCGAAGCCGCCCCGGCAATTCCGCCCGAGCCGAAAATGCGATACGGGTGCGTGCTGTCCGCAACCACTGTGAAGGGCCGGACTGTTGTGGCCAGCGCGATGTTTGTGCGAGGAGGATTGACGAAATCATTAAACAACGTGTCGTCAAAACGGACGGGATCGCCAATTGATCCATACTCCAGATAGCGCGCGGTGGTGCTGAAGCCGTCGAACCAGTTCGCACTGGCATTGATATCCCAGTTCCCGTTCACCGAACCGTACCACGAAAGGTTCTGTCCCGTGGCCGTCACATTGAGATCAATCGTTCCGCTGCCGGTGTTGTTCACGAGGCTTGCGGTCACTCCGGGAGGAACCGAGCCAAGGGTGATATTCGCGAGATTCGGCAGGGGCGCGCCATTGTGGGAGATGAGCGGGAACTGGCCGATCTGCAGGCCGACGCCCGTGATGTTGATTTTGATTCCTGTGCCGGGCGCTGAAATGCCGCCCGCAACTGACAATGCCGGAATGGCCGGATTTCCAGTCACCGTGCCATAACCAATCTGCAGGACGGCGTTGTTCTGAAGCGTAAGGCTGTTTGCCGAGTAGGAAGCCGATCCGCCCGATGCGTCGATCTGCAACGTTGCATTGCTGACCGTCACCGCAGTCGCCGTATAGAAGGTCAATGCGGGGCTGACACTCAGTGTTCCGGCCGTGACGACAGTGGGGCCGCTGTAAGTGGCGCCGCTGTTCAGGGCCAGCGTTCCGGTTCCGATTTTTCGCAATCCGCCCCCGGGAGACGCTCCGTCTTCCTGCAGCGAAATCGATGCGATCGTCACGTCGAAACCGTTGTTGTCAAACACCAGCCCGCCGGTCTGGATATACGGCGTGGTCGAGACAATGAAATCCGCGCTGGATCCGCTCGCCTGAAGTGTGCCGCCGTTGAAATAGGCCACAGACGTTGCAAACGCGCCATTCGGGCGAATCTGGTTCGCCTGGACCAAACCGCCATTCAATCGAAGGGTGGCGTTCGCAGTGGCCCCTTCGCCGAGCCAGAGGTTTGCGTTGTTCAGCACGGTTCCGCCATTGACGATCAGCTCGCCGGTCGCCCCCAAAGAACCGACAACGAAATTGCCATTGCCGCCCTTGACCACGAGGCCGCTGTTCACCGTCAGTTTTCCGTTCGCTGCAGAACTGTTGCGTCCCACCACGAACCAATTGTTTGAAGCCGCGATCGTTCCGCCATTGAGCGTGACGCTTGCCGTCACGGGTCCTTCGGCGATCCAGAATTCTCCCGCAGGCATGAGCAGCGATCCCGTAATGGTGGCGATGCCACCGTTGATCTGGTTCGCCGCGGTGCCGTTCAGGCGGTTGATTCCGCTGATCGTTGATTGGTTCGTTCCCGCTTTGATCAATGCAACATGGCCGGCGGTTGTGTCCGCGATGCTGCCCGCCCAATTCAGGGCGGCGCCACTATTTCCAACGGTCAACACCGCGGAGTTGGTGCTCGAGTTGGTGATCACTCCCGCGCCTGACAAACCATTGATTGTGTCAGCAAAGCCGGCCAGATCGAGAACGCCCCCGGCGGCAATCGTCACGTTGCCTGCGCCAAGACCGTCCGGAATTGCACTGGCGATTCCCGCCTGCAACCGCCCGCCATTAATCATGGTGTTGCCTGAATACGAATTGGTGGTTCCCAGAACCAGTGCTCCTGCGCTTTCAATGGTCAACGATCCGTTGCCGCCTATGCTTCCCCCGCTCAGGGAATAATTGCCAGCCGAGACAACCATCGATCCAGGCGTGCGGGTGCCTTCCACCGAAATCGCGGACTGAACCGTGCCGAGCGTGCCAAATGTGACATGATCCGTGTCCACGTAGGAGATGAGATTCGCTCCGCTGTTGGTGGTCCAGCTCGCCGAGGAGGTATTCCACACGTTGCCCACGCCCGCCCATTGGACGTTCCGCGGCAAGTGAATCGAAAGCGTCGCCACACTGCTGGTTCGCGAGCTGCCGCTGTTGGAGATCACCACGTCATAGCTGCCGACGTGCTGCGCTCCAACGGAATTGATGGTGTAACCCTCGCTGTTGGCTCCGCTGATGTTCGTGCCATTGAGCCGCCATTGATACGCCGGGTTCTGGCCGCCGGCTTCGATCGCAAAACTCGCCGGTGATCCCAGGGCCACTGTCTGGCTGGCCGGCACCGGGCCGCTGATCACATACACATTCGTCGGCGCAAAAAGAAACTGGCTCGGCTTCAACGCTGAGTCGCTGATCCGCACCTCATCGATTCCGCCAAACCAGCGGTCCACGTGATTGTCGGACTGAAGATCGCTCGTGCCGTATCGGCCGCGGCCGATCGTCCATCCCCACTGCGCGTCGCCTGCAGTAGTCGATCCCGCATCGTCATACGCAAGACGCGTGTCGCCAGGGGTGAGGATCATGTTGCCGACCAATTGATATCCCGCGCCGGAATCCTTGTACAACTTGACTCGCGTGCCATCGCTCACCACCGCGACGTTGTACCACGTGTCGAGCGCGAGTGTTCCCGTTGAATCGGAAACGGTGTAGAAATTGCCGGCTTCGTCTGCGAACTCAACGCGCAGGGTTCCGTCAAAGTGCTTGAAATACAAAGGCGCAGCGCTCCCTCCGGCACTCACGCCGTTTCCATCGCGCCCGACAAATGTTCGATGGCCTGTGTTGTCTGTCGATCGGATGGAAGCTTCAATCGTCCACTGCAGCGGCTTGATGGTTTCCAGGTCCACGCTTGGCGCGCTTTGAGCCGACCATGTGAACAACGCAGGAAAACTTCCCGCGTTCATCGTGCTGAAATTATTTGGAGAACCTGTCAGCGGGATCGTCGCGGCGGGCACCGTCGACGCATACGTTGCGCCCGCGAAGTCATGCTGCCAGGCCCACACGGTATTGCCATTGCCAGAGACATCCACAACCCTGATGCCAACGCCCGTTGCCGTCGTGGTGCGTTCGTCCGTATCCTCCACCTGCGTCACGCCCGCGACAGGCGTGTTCACGCCATCACCTTCGAAACGCCAGTAGGCGACCGTTCCCGCGCTCGCGGAAAAAACCTGCGTAAAAGCTGCCACGGCAGCCAGGGAACTGAGTAATTTGCGACCAGGACGCGGACACGGATATTCCGGAATACATTTCATAGGGAAGACTTTTCATTGATTCTCTTCAGACGGCGCAGAGTCTTCGCGGGTGCAGTCACAAATGTAAAGCGGGCGCGATAACACTTTTGGGTGATATGCCGGTATTTACGGATTGCATGTCAACGCCGCCAAACCGAATCAGATCATCAATCATCGTCGTGGCTCGCGGCTGCTTCGGTCAGCTCCATTGCCAGCAGCTGCCAACGACTCGAGCGCGGAATGCTGTGTCGGGTCATATGCTGACGATTAACTTGACCTGTCTGTCTCCCGGCCCCTAATGTTTGCCGTCGTCAGGCAAATGCATGTTTGCACAAGTTAAAACCCTGTTTTCCAATGACATTGGGATCGACCTCGGAACAGCCAACTCTCTCGTGTACGTCCGGGATCGGGGCATAGTTCTCCGAGAACCCTCTGTTGTCGCAATCCAGGCCGGCACCACCAACGTCCTCGCAGTCGGCGACGAAGCCAAGCGCATGCTCGGCCGCACACCCGGCAACATCGTGGCCATCCGTCCCATGAAGGACGGCGTGATCGCGGATTTTGAAATCACGGAGGCGATGCTCCGCCACTTCATCCAAAAGGTGCATCATCGCAAGCTGATCGCACCGCGCGTCGTGGTCGCCGTTCCTTCCGGAATCACGGAAGTCGAAAAACGCGCCGTGAAGGATTCCGCAACGCATGCCGGTGCGCGCGAGGTCTATCTCATCGAACAACCCATGGCATCAGCCATTGGTGTCGGCCTGCCCGTTCATGAGCCCGCGGGAAACATGATTGTCGACATCGGCGGCGGCACCTGTGAAATCGCGATCATTTCGCTGGCCGGGATTGTTTTCAGCCGCAGCCTGCGCGTGGGCGGCGATGAATTTGACGAGACGATCGTGGCGCACATGAAGCGCGCCTACAACCTGATGATTGGCGAACGGACTGCCGAAGAAATCAAAATCCGCATCGGGTCCGCGTTTCCGCTCGATGGGGAATTGACGATGGAGGTCAAGGGGCGCGACCTCAGCGCCGGCCTGCCGAAAACGCTGACGATCCGATCCGAGGAAATTCGCGAAGCTCTCCAGGAACCGCTTTCCCAGATTCTTGAATCGGTCCGCATCACGCTCGAACGGTGTCCGCCGGAACTTTCTGCTGATCTTGTGGATCGCGGCATCGTGATGGCAGGCGGCGGCGCACTGCTGCGAGGCATCGATCGCCTGGTGGCAGAAGAGACAGGCCTGCCGGTTCACATTGCAGATGACCCGTTGAGCGCGGTTGCAGAAGGCACGGGACGCGTGCTGCAGGAGCTTCAGTTCCTCAAGCGGGTTTCATCAAACTCAAAATAGTCTGGGTCAGGCTGCGGCGGCCGGGGTTTGACGGCATTCAGCTCCTCATTTCAAAAGGGAATCCATTTGCGTTCACTCCTTCGATCGTTCGTTGTCCTGCTCATGCTGGCGCGGATGGAACAGGTTCCCGCTGCCCCCCTCTCCTTTCATCCCGAACGCATCCTCATCCTGCCGCGCGCTGCTGCAGACAGGGAATTGCAAAGACTGCACGCCGAGCATGGCTGCCGGGCTTCGCAGTGTTCGAGCACTGTCCAACTGGTCACGCTTGCACAAGGCGACTCTGTCGAAGAAGCCGTGGCTCGATATCAATCCAGCGGCCTCGTGCATTTTGCCGAGCCTGATTACGTCGTGTCGGCCGCAGGCACCTTTCCGAACGATCCGCGGCTTGCTGACGGCACACAGTGGTGGCTCAACAACTTTGGACAGGACGGCGGAACTGCGGGAGCGGACATCGACGCGAAGCTCGCGTGGGACGTTGTGCGCACTGCCAGCAATGTCGTCATTGCCATTGTCGATTCAAGAGTACGTCATACGCACGCAGACCTGTTGGAAAATATCTGGCGCAATCCCGCGGACGGAACACCAGGATTCAACGCTCTCACAGGCGGGCACGATCCGTGGGACAACTACGGCCACGGCACGCACCTCGCTGGAATCATCGGAGGCGTGGCAGACAATGCAGAGGGAATTTCCGGTGTTGCATGGCGCACCTCCATCATGGCCTGCAAGTTTCTGAACGCCTTCGGCAACGGATTCAATTCACATGCTGTTGCCTGCATCGAGTTCGCCCGAACAAATGGCGCCCGTGTGATCAACCTCAGCTGGGGCGGTTCAACATTCTCAGCCGCCGTTTCAAACGCGATCTGGCTGGCGCGCCTTGATGGAATTGTGGTGGCCGCGGCTGCGGGGAACAATGCCACCAACGTCGACAACGCCCCATTTTACCCGGCCTGCATCCGGCTGGATAATATCGTGTCTGTGGCGGCCTCCACGCGCTTCGACACGCCCTGGAATTTCTCGAACCATGGACCAACGAACGTTCACCTGTTCGCCCCAGGGTCGGAGATGTTTTCAACTGGCATCAACAGTGACACCGATTACAGCACGCGCGAAGGCACCTCAGCGGCGTCGGCCGTCGTCGTGGGTGCGCTCGCCTTGATGTCGCCATCCGCCTCAGGGTTGAACCCTCAACAACTCATAAACCGCCTTCTCTCCGCAACAGACACTATCAACACGTTCACAAACCTGTGCGTCAGCGGCGGCCGGCTGAACCTCAGGCGAGCCCTGGATCATCCCGCCCTGTCCATCGTTTCGCACAGCCTTCCGTTGACCCTCCATGTCGCCGGCCCCCCAGGCCACGTTTACTGCATGGCCACGTCGAGCAACCTGCTGGACTGGCTTCCGCTTCAAACCAACACAGTCGGTTCCGACGGAGCCTGGACATTCGCAGACCCGGCATCGAGCCCCGCGCCCGCCCGTTATTATCGGGTCGAACCAGGCCGCTGAACGTCCGGTCGCCGCCGATGGCCGCAGCTGTTTTCAACGTCCAAAACATTTTGTTGACATATCAACAGTTGATCTATAGACATAAAGCCATGACCTCCCCGAACACCTCTCCCCGCTATCAGGCCTTGCTCCAGGTGCTTCGGACCGCCGACACGCTGTGGAACGCCAGCCGCGTATTCTTTGCGCGCTGGGATATCAGCCCAAGCCAGTTCAATGTTTTGAATTTGCTGTCAGGCCGGCCGGAAGGACTTTCCCAAACCGAACTCGGACGGTTTCTGCTCACCCATCGTTCGAACGTGACCGGGCTTGTCGACCGCCTTGAAAAGCGCGGGTTGCTGGGCCGTCATGAGAACAGTGGAGACAGGCGCGCATACCGCGTCGTTCTCACGGCCGCTGGCAAAAAGTTGCTGGAGGCCATTGTGCCCGAATTTCATTCATTGGCAGAGGGCGTCTGGAAGGGCACATCGGCCCGGCGGCTGCGCGAACTCCAGGCCGATCTTGCCGGGCTGGCTCGCAGCGCTGAACGACTCACAGAGGAGGATGCATGAATGCCATCAAAAACGCGGTTGCGACCATCCCGCCTATTTCAGCTGCCGCTTCCGCCCTTGTTTCGATCGCCTGCTTCCATATCGCCTACGCCGCCCCACCCGCTCCCGTTCTTCACCTCGCCGCCTTCTTCTACTTCGTATTCCTTTTCCAACTCACGCGTCTGCCAACGGGCCGGCAGGCATTCTATAGCGGTCTCGCAACAGCCCTCGCCTGCATCGCGCCCCAGCTCGCGTTCTTCTGGAAAATCTTTGGAGCCGCCGCAATCACGTTGTGGCTGGTGCTCGCGCTTTGGATTGCACTCTTCGTGTGCATCACGCGCGCAATCCTCCGCCGGTTCGGAACACGGTGGACCCTGGTGCTCGCTCCCTGCTTCTGGATCGCACTCGAATATACGCGAAGCGAACTCTACTACTTGAAGTTTTCGTGGGCGAATATCGGCTGCGTCCTTGGCGGAGTCGCAGAAATCCCAACGTCCGTTCTTGGAATATATGGGATCTCGTTCCTGGGCGCCTTTTGTGGGGCGGCCGTTCTCACGCTGCGGTGGCGCGCGCATTTCGCATTGTGTTTCGCCATCGTCCTCTGCGTTTTCGTCCTGGGCCATCCGGATCGAGCCGATGTTCCGGTTTCATCCGTGCGAATCGCCGGTGTGCAGCTGGAATTCCCGCTGGAATGCAGCCTCCCGGGCGCGCTGGACTCGCTGATCACCAAGCATCCCGAAGCGCAACTTCTTGTTCTCAGTGAATACACCTTGAACGGCACCGTGCCCGATTCTCTCAAAAAATGGTGCCGCGACAACAAACGCCACCTCATCGTTGGCGGCAAGGAGGCGTCACCTTCAGGCGGCTTCTTTAACACGGCATTCGTGGTCGGCCCGGATGGAACGATCGTGTTTAAACAGGCAAAGAGCGTGCCGATCCAATTTTTCAAGGATGGCCACCCTGCCCTTGGACAAGCGATCTGGAACTCGCCCTGGGGCAGAATCGGAATCGCAATCTGCTACGACCTCAGTTACACCCGCGTCATGGATCGGCTTGTGTGTGCGGGCGCCCAATTGCTGGTCGTTCCCACAATGGACGTGGCCGACTGGGGCCTGCGGCAGCACGAACTGCATGCGCTCGTCGGCCCCGTGCGGGCGCGCGAATATGGGCTTCCCGTTTTCCGCCTCGCGAGTTCAGGGATCTCGCAGGCAATCGATCGCGATGGTTCCGTTCAGACGACGGCGGGATTTCCCGGAGAGAACGCAACCATATACGCTGAGCTGCAACTGCCGCGTTCCGGCTCGCTTCCAATCGATCGCTGGCTGGCGCTGTTGAGCATTGGAATCTCGGTCGCCGCGCTGATCGCATTCGCTTTGCCGGCCCGCTCACTTCCCAATGCAAAACTGGCTGAAGATCATGTCCAACAAATCTTCGGTCGTGGTCTTCCCGACAATTTCCCCAATGGCATTGACCGCGATCCTTAAATCCATCGCCGCGAGCTCAAGCGTATCACCTGCACTCAGGGCTTCGATCGTTCTGCACAGGGCAGAGCGCGACCGCGCCAGGGCGTCCTGATGCCGCGAGTTGATCATCACCTGCGACATCTCGCCGCCCACTCCGCCTGACCACACGAGCCGCGTCATCGCGTCCTTCAATTGCTCCACGCCTTTGCCGCTGACACTGCACACGCTGATGGCCTCAGCCTCGATCAGCCCGGGCAATTGCAGTTGCGCGGGCAGGTCCGTCTTGTTCCGCACCACCACGCGCTTCTTTCCCGCGAAATCCGCCAGCAACGCTCGATCCGACTCCGTCAATGGCTCCGATTGATCGATGACGTGAAGGACAAGGTCTGCAACATCCGCCATGTGCCGGCTGCGGCGGATTCCTTCCACTTCGATCTGGTCCCGCGCCTCGCGAAGGCCGGCAGTGTCGACAAAGATCACCGGCAATCCCCGGATATTGGCGGTCTCCTCGATCGTGTCGCGTGTTGTTCCGGGAATCGGCGACACGATGGCACGCTCGTGTCCCAGCAACTGGTTCAGCAAGCTCGACTTGCCTGCATTCGGCCGGCCGATGATCGCGGCGCGGATGCCGCGCCGCAAAATCTGGCCTTCGTCCGCAGTCTTCAGCAGTTCGTCAATGAACTCCACGCCCCGGCTGAGGCGGCTCAACAACTGGTCACGCGTCTCCGGTGCAATATCCTCCTCGGGAAAATCAATGTGCGCTTCCACATGCGCGAGTGTCTTTACCAGGTCATCGCGCAACATGTTGATGCGGCCGGACAGCTTCCCCGCGAGCTGTTCATTGGCAGCCCTTAATGCCAGATCAGTGCGAGCATGAATTATGTCCGCGACGGCTTCTGCCTGCGCCAGGTCAATGCGCCCATTCAAGAAGGCGCGACGCGTGAATTCGCCTGGGTGGGCCAGCCGCGCACCCGCCTGCAGGACGGTGTCGAGAACCGCCTTCGCCGGCACAACACCGCCATGGCACGTGATCTCAACAACATCCTCACACGTGAATGTTCGCGGCGCGCGCATGACGGCCGCCAGCACTTCGTCCACAACTTCTCCGCTGCGGCTGATCCGCCCGTAATGCAGGGTGTGGGTGGCGGCCGATGAAAGTTTTCCGGAACCCTTTCCGACCGGCGTGAAGCAGCTCTCGGCGACCGCAATCGCGTTGTTGCCCGAAATGCGAATCACCGCAAGGCCGCCTTCGCCGAGTGGGGTGGCGATCGCCGCTATGGTGTCGTTGATGGCAATCATTGAACCCGGGAGAGAATCGCAGGCGTGCTGTTGGGGAAACCTGGACTGAACGCCTTTGCAGGGTCCAGGCTAGTCGCTCCGGCAGCCGCCGCGCAGGATTTGATCGCGGCGATCTTCCAGCCACAACCGCGCCTTCTCATAACTGCGTTTCCTGAGGAAATGCAACAACTCGGGACTCGCCTCCGCCGGCAATTGAGCCGTCAATGTGTCGATCCGTGAAAACAGCGGCAGCAGGTTCGGGCGGGGTTGCGCGGTTTTCATCGCGGCGACCCCCGCCTCGAGATCGCCGAGCGCGGCCAGGAGTTCCTGCTCCGTTGTCGTCATGTTGCAGACTTGATCAGGTTCGAAATGGCGTCATCGAGCTTCACGAACTTCCCGCGCAAATACCACACCGTGAGGAAGCAAATCAATCCCGTGACGATCGTGAGCATGAGCGAGCTCATCAGATAAAGGCCGAACGCGTGCGGCGGATCCGGCTTCATAATGACGGGCAGCCCGTGATACAGGACAGCGAGCGACAGAACCAGCCCGATCACCCACGTCAGCCACGGTGACACCCCCGGAAACATGTTGAAGATGCGCACGACGAACAGCGGGCTCAGCGAATACGCCGCCAGCGTGAACACCTGGTGGATTGAATGCCGGCCGTGAAACGTTTCGCCAAGGGCCTTGATCAACTTCGCCAGGATGAGCACGATGGCGATCGAGCTGAGGATGCGTCCCACCCCGAAAACCGTGGCTTGCGCGACCGTAAACCGGGTGACGTGTTCCACCTGTCCGCGCGGTTTTCCCCAATGCACGAGCCCGTAACATTCAGCGAACGTTGTGATGAGCAGGAGCGGCAGCAGATACGTGAGAAACAGAACGAATGCTTTCCTCTGCACGCCTGCGATGTGTTCCCATGTCGGTTGCGGCAAAAAGATCAGTAGCAACGCCTTTATCATGTCGCGACATAGATATAGGCGAACCCCCCGGCGTTCAACAAAACAAACCGCTGAGCGCCCGATCGCGCCCGCTCGTTCCCATCGCAGCCATTACAATTCCCGGATTGCACGCCAGAGCGGCTCGAGATCGTGGTCCGAAAGCGCGGTTTCCTTGACCTGTCCCTCATCTCCCAGCTGCATCGCCCGCCGCAACAGGTCCCGCGCCGTTTCCAGGTTTCCCAGCCTGCATGCGTAGCAGGCGCGATTGTAAGCGATCGTGCAGTCGCCCGGAAACTGCGGGGCAACACGCGAAAGGTTTTCCCACGCCTCCCGCGTGCGTCCCATTTCATGAAGAGTGTAGGAAAGATGAATCCAGCCGACTGGCGATTCCGGGACAAGCCGGCTGATCACGCCCGCGATCACCAGCCCGTTCCGCCAATCCTTCTTGCGTGCCAGGATCTGCCACCGAACGTTCAACACCTCAGGATGAAGGCGCAATTCCGGCGCGATCTGCTGAATCTCGTCCGCCGCCTCAACCGGTACATCGAGCTCGAGCCACCCTTCGGCGGCGTCGAGATGATGGTTGTCGGGCCACGGCAACGGATTCATTGCTGAACTACAGTAGCGCGAGCCGCGGCAATTGTCATCCGCGCAGGCCGGTTCCAGGTGCAGAGCCTTGTGTGTGTTTTGCAGAAGTTTCATTTTCCATTCCGGAACGGGTTTGCTAAGTATTCGCCCGCACTTTTTGAAGAATCTTAATTAAACCAGACCTATGGCCGCTGATAATTCTGTCGTCGCAAAAGTCGAAGCGCCCGCCCTAAAGCCCCTCGCCCTCAAATCCCGGCTCGCGGCAACGCCCCCAAACCCGCCCAAGTATTCCGTGAAGGTGAAGAACCTGGCCGGTGAAGACACCGTCGTCGCAGACCCGCGCGCCACCCGCGCACTGCTCGCCTTGATGGACATTCACGCGGTGATCGGCGGCGCGGCCTGCCACTGGGGCGGCCCCGCGGCGTTCGCCGAAGTGAACGCGGCCGTGCATGCCATCATGTTCAGCGTCACAGGGCGTCAATGGCATGAAGCTTTCAATTTCGTCAATGACGCCGGGCATGCCGAGAACGGCATCTACGCTTTGCGCGCCAACTATGGATTCGACAATCTCACCTTCGACGACCTCAAGGGATTTCGCAGCATCGAGAGCAAACTCACGGGCCATGGCGAATCGCACCTGAATCCTGAGGGCGTGCTGCTCAGCAACGGCCCCCTATCGTCTGCCCTGCCCCAGGCCCAGGGATTGGCGATTGGCGACAAGCTCATTGGCAACGATCGCGTCACGATCTGCGTCGTTTCCGACGGCGCCAGCATGGAGGGCGAAGCGAAGGAAGCATTCGCCGCGATTCCCGGGCTGGCGGCGAAGGATCGGGTGAATCCGTTCGTCATGATCATTTCGGACAACGACACCAAGCTTTCAGGCCGCATCACCAAGGACGCGTTTTCGATGCAGCGGAGTTTCCAGGCGTTGGGCACCCTCGGATGGAATGTTATCTCGGTTCCGAATGGACATGATCTTCCCGCTGTTTACCAGGCCGTCGAAAAGGGAATTCAACAAGCCCGCACCAATCCGAATTTCCCTGTCTGCCTCTGGGTCAAGACGATCAAGGGCTACGGCATCAAGTCCACGCAGGAGAACGCCGCGGGCGGTCACGGATTTCCCCTGGCCAACGGCGAAAAAGTTCTCGAATGGCTGAACGAAATCTACGGAGGCGATCCTGTTCCCGACGACCTCATGACGTGGGGCAAAAAGTTGCGCGCGGACTGGGAGCAGAAGGAAGGAGAGAAGAAGGTGAAGGCCGCAATGAATCCCACCGCCCCAACTCCCGCAGCCCCTGCGGTGAAGAAGGACAAGGTCCAGGCAGGCCTCGCTGCGGGTGCCATACGGGCCGCGAAAGACGGCTACCCTGTTTTCTCCGTCAGCTGTGATGTCCAGGGATCAACCGGCATCAGCACTTTTCAGAAAGCCACGGAACGTTACATCGATGTCGGCATCGCTGAAGCCAACATGGTCAGCGTCGGGGCGGGGCTCAGCAAAGCCGGATTCGTCAGCATCGTGGACACGTTCGGACAGTTCGGCGTCACCAAGGGCAATCTGCCGTTGACCATGGCAGCGTTGTCCCAGGCGCCCGTGATCGCGATGTTTTCACACGTCGGATTCCAGGACGCCGCCGACGGCGCAAGCCATCAGGCAACGACATATTTCGCCGCCGTCAGCGCCATTCCCCACACCGTAGTCATCGCCCCGAGCTGCGCGAATGAAGCGGAAGCGTTGATGTATGAAGCGATCCGGCGACAGGCGGAAGATCGCAAGGCGGGCAAGGACGGCGAAAGCTATGTGTTCTTTGTGGGCCGCGAAAACTACCCGATCTACTGGCTCGAAAATGCCCAGTATCCGTGGGGCAAGGCGCAGGTCACCCAGACCGGAAACGATGTTGTCCTGATTGGTTGCGGCACCTTGTTTAGCAAAGCTGCCGAGGCCGGAAAGATTCTTGCGGCGAAAGGAATCAAGGCCACGGTGATCAACAATCCATTCGTAAACCGCGTCGATCTCGAGACCATCGGCTCCGCCGTGAAGGCGTGCGGCAAAGTCGTGACCATTGAAGATCACCAGGTGGTCTGCGGCATGGGCGCCCAGATCAGCCATGCGTTGTCCACCAACGGAATCGCGCATGTAATGAAGTCACTCGGCATACGCGACGAATTCGGCCAGAGCGCTTACGTCGCCGAACACCTTTACGAAAAGCACGGCATGACCGGCGCGAAAATGGCGGAAGCGGCATTGGCGTTGCTCGGCAAGTAAGCAGGCCTGTGGCTTGCGCGGGTTCATCTGGGTGGACCCGCGCGTCTCCGTTCCACTGTCGCCTGGAAAACCCCGAGTTCGGACGCTCAACCGCCGAACAGATTCTTCAACCGTTCAGTGAGCGTTAACCGGGGATTCCAGCTTTCCGCAAATTCAGGTTCGAACAACACAGCCCCGCTGAGATGCCGCAGCATCCGGGTACTTGGCAGGCGCCCCGGATCCGCTGCGAGCAGATACCACGTCTGGCGCGGGTGATACCATGGTATCGGCGTTGCATATAAACCTGCATCTTTGGCAAAACGCACCACGCTGGACCTTCGAAACTTCACACAGCCAGGATAAATCCACCCCTGCTCCGGCGAGTCCTTCTTGCCTTCGATGAAGGTTGCCGCCACCAAACCTTTTGGGTGGAGCGCGGCCTTGAAATTCCGGAGAGCGCCGGCAAGCAGATCCGCGCCAGTGTGAGAAAAGATGGACTGCGCGATGATGAAATCGAACGCCCGTGAAAACACATTCGTTCGAAACTCACTGTTGAAATCAAAACGCGGCTTTTTCAGGTCTACAAGATCCTGTCCCAGCTGGTTTGCGACCGCTTCCTTGATCAGCCATTCGTTCGGCTCAATCCCGCAATAGCGGCCTGGGTCGAGATACGTGATCAGGAAACGCCCGGCTCGCAGCGAACCGCACCCGACGTCGAGAACCGAATGCCCCGCGCGCAAGCCGAGCGTGCACAGCAGCCGAAACTGCGTTGCGCCCATGAAGTCGTACTGCGCGGGCGGCCCCACATACGCCATGTAGTGTTCGTCTCCTGCCTTCAGTTTCGAAATGTCCATAGTCTGAATCCATCGCTGCTACAGGGCTGCGATGATGTAGAATGCGGATCGCGATGCGAAAGGATTTTTGCAGTTGTTTCGCCTCGGGGCACGCTGCATAGTATGCCGCGCGTCCGAGCAATCGGCCGCAATGGTTCGGGGCGTAGCGTAGCCTGGCTAGCGCGCTTGCTTGGGGTGCAAGAGGTCGGGAGTTCAAATCTCCCCGCCCCGACCATTCTATAAATCGGCGTTTTCTCCACTCCGTCCGTCTGCCATTCTCTCTTCCGCACCTGCCTTCGTTGCGCAACCACAGGCACGTTTATGCATACTTTGGGTGTCATTCGCGCGTTCTAAGCAATTGGGGCTTACCTCTTTAACGCAATGCCCGATGTCTAGGACGATTGAAAAGCTCCGGGTGCAAAATGGAAGATTTAAACCAACCTGAACCAGCAAGCCCGATCGCAGCAAGGCCGCGGGTTCTGGTGGTCGACGACGATGACGCCGTGCGCATGTCTCTGCGCTGGATGCTCAAGGAATCCGATTACTCGGTGTTCGATGCGGCCGATGGCGTCCAAGCGCTGAAGCACCTCGAGCAGCAACAGACGGACGTCGTCGTGCTCGACCTGCTGATGCCCAACAAGGACGGCATTGAGACGCTCGGCGAAATCAAACGGCGCTGGCCGGCGGTAAAGGTGATTTCGATTTCGGGCGGCAGCTTCTACAGCCATCCCGAAATCAATTTGAGCATGAGCCTTCAACTCGGCGCAGTGTGCGCTTTGGAGAAACCATTTTCGCCCGAAGTGTTTGAAACTGCCGTGAACAACGCTCTGCTCGGTTAAGCCCGGCATGTTCGGCGCGAAGAGTGGAAAAAAAAATCGCTCGCTTTTGGCGGTCTTCTGAACTGAACTCACGTAACCAGCCTCTGGCGTTCCCCGTCAGAGCTGCTGCAACTCGTTACCTATGAGCGAAGCTTCCTCCAACGACGGCTTTTCCGTAACACGCCGATCATTTCTCAAATCGTTCGGCGCAACAGCGGCGGTAGCTGCCACGGCGCAAGTCCAGGCAGTCGCGGCCGAACTCGAAAGGGTGAATGCGGAAAAGGTCATCGGACCCGACGCCGTTCCGATCACGCTTCAACTGAATGGCAAGCCTGTGAACCTTCAGGTGCAGCCGCGCGTGACGCTGCTTGAAGCGTTGCGCAACCTCACCCCGCTCACCGGCGCCAAGGAGGTATGTGATCGCGCCAGCTGCGGTGCGTGCACGATCCTCGTCGATGACAAACCCGTTTATTCCTGCTCAATGCTGGCGATCGAGGCGCAAGGCAAAGCGATCACGACAATTGAAGGCATTGCTGCTGACGGCAAGCTGAGCCGCGTGCAGGAAGCGTTCATCAGCCAGGACGCCTTGATGTGCGGCTACTGCACACCCGGGTTTGTGATGAGCGTCACCGCGTTGTTGAAAAAGAATTCCAAGCCGACAGCCGCGGACGTGAAGCACGCCTGCTCGGGCAATTTGTGCCGCTGCGGCACCCAACCCCGCATACTCGAAGCCGCGCTCAAAGCTGCCGGCGTCCAGGTAAGCAGCAAAACCGAGGTGATTTCCTATGCCAAGCTGGCCTGAAAACAGAACGCACATCGGGAGCAGCGCCAGGCGCATTGATGCCCCGGACAAAGTCACAGGCGCCGCGAAGTACCCTTCAGATGTCCAGCCGGAAGGCTGGCTTTACGGGATGATCCTTCGTTCCAAATGGCCCGCTGCAAAGATCACTGCAATCAACCTCGAAAAAGCCCGCCAGGTTCCTGGCATCAAGGCTGCAATCCTCCGCGATAACCGCGCCGACAGAATCGTCCGCTACTACGGCGAAGAAATCGCCGCCGTCGCCGGGACAAGCAAGCAGGCCTGCATCGATGCGTTGCGCCTGATTGAAGTTCAGGCTGAACCCCTGCCTTTCGTCGTAAAGGAAGCCGAGGCAATGAAGGAAACCGCCCCGCGCGTTTGGCCGGAGGGCCTGAACACCACCCGCCCGCGTGTCAACGAACGCGGCGATGTCGAAAAGGGTTTCGCGGATTCAACCGTCATCGTGGAGGGAAGTTTCTCGACTCCGGTGCAACTGCATCATCCGCTCGAGACGCATGGCAACACAATTTCTGTGAAGGACGACGAGGTCACCTGCTGGGCATCGACGCAGGGAATTGGCGGCGTCCGCAATGACCTTGCCAGTTACCTCGGACTGCAGCAGAGCAAAGTCCGCGTGCTCACGGAATTCATGGGCGGCGGTTTCGGAGCCAAGATGGGCCTGGGCGTGGAAGGTGGAATGGCGGCGCGCCTCTCACAGGAAGCCAAAGCGCCGGTCAAACTGATGCTGACCCGCTTTGACCAATCGCTCGCAGTAGGAAATCGTCCTTCCACTTTTCAAAAACTCCGGATGGGCGCCAACGCAGATGGAGACCTGCTCGCATTCGAAATGGAAAACTTCGGCACCCCGGGTTTCGCATCGGGTGGCGCAAGCGCTGCGGGCAGCGGCGACGTTTCGATCCCCGCGCCGTATCTGTACCACGTTCCGAACATCCGCGTTCGCCAGACCTCCGTAGCAACGAACGCAGGTTCGGCCCGCGCGTTCCGCGCTCCCGGCCATCCACCCGCTTCGTTTGGAATCGAGTCGATGCTCGACGACATCGCGGCGCGCATTGGAATGGATCCCGTTGAATTGCGCATCAAGAACGATCGGTCGAACAGCCGCGAAATCCGCGCGCGCCAGTTTCGACTGGGCGCTGAACGATTCGGCTGGAAGGACAAATACAAGAAGCCCGGCAGTTCCAACGGACCCATCAAAACCGGGGTTGGCTGCGCCGCGGCAACCTGGGGCGGCGGCGGACGCGGAACCCAGGCGGAAGCACAGGTGAATCCCGATGGGAGCGTCGAGGTGCGTTGCGGTACGCAGGACCTGGGAACGGGGACCAAGACTCTCATCGCAGTGATCGCGGCGGACATATTTGGATTAAAGCCGGAACAAATTGATGTGCGCGTCGGCAACAGCACGTTCCCGCCATCGGGCGCAAGCGGCGGCAGCACGACCGCGGCTTCCGTGTCGCCCGCCATTTTCGATACCTGCACCAGGGCGCTGCAGCAACTGCAGGAACGCAGTGGAGTCGCGGACGCCCGCGGCGAACAATGGATTGGCGCGTGCCGCAAGCTCGGCATGAACCCCGTAACGGTTCAGGGACGATGGCAGGAAGGTCTCTCGTCAAGCGGCGCCGCCGGCGTGCAGTTCGCCGAGGTCGAAGTTGATACAGAAACAGGCTTCACCCGCGTGAAGAAAATCACCTGCGTGCAGGATGGCGGATTGATCGTCAGCAAGCTCACCTGTGAAAGCCAGGTCAACGGCGGCATCATCATGGGCATCGGCTACGCGCTCTACGAGGAGCGCATCATGGATGAGCTTTCCGGCGTGGTCCTGAATCCAAATTTCGAAACCTACAAGCTGCCCGGAATCGCCGACATGCCTGAAATCGATGTCGTGCTCCTCGACATGCCTGAGCGCGGCGTCATTGGCATCGGAGAACCGGTCACAATACCCACCGCATCCGCGATCGCCAACGCCGTCGCCAACGCAATCGGCGTGCGCGTCGGCAGCCTGCCGATCACGCCTCAGAAAATCTTGAACGCATTGAACAAGGATAAAGCACCCGTCGTATGAACGCATTTCAGTACGCCAGCGCCACGTCGCCTGCCAGCGCCCGGGAATTATTGGGCGATAACGGCGCCTACCTCGGCGGCGGGAACGACGTGTTGAACCGGATGAAGGATTATCTGGTCGAACCGAAAACGCTCGTCAACGTCAAGACACTCGGCTTGAATCGCATCGAACCAGGCCCGACCGCCTGGAAGCTTGGAGCCACGGTTACGGTCGCTGAGTTGGAGGATCATTCAGAACTCAAACGCGTCTTCCCAGGTCTGCAGCAGGCCGCCGCCGAGGTGGGTTCCCGGCAGATTCGCAACGTTGCAACGATTGCGGGAAATCTGTCGCAGCATTCCCGATGCTGGTATTACCGGCATCGCGACACGGTATGCCTGAAGAAGAAGGGCGATCTTTGCTATGCCCGCCATGGCGAAAACAAATATCACAGCCTCTTCAGCGGCAACACGTGCATCAGCCCCGTCGTTTCGAATCTCTCGATCGCCCTGGCAGTGCTCGATGCCACGGTCGTGGTGTTCAGTGGCGGGCAGGAAAAGCGAATGACGATCCCTGAGTTCTACGCCAAGGCATGGGAAAACCCCCTGGCGCATAATTCCCTGAATGCCGGCGACCTCGTCGTCCGGGTTGAAGTCCCCGTTCAGCCCTCGCAGAAAAGCGCCTACCAGCAGATCAGCGAAAAAGCATCGTTCGATTGGGCGCTTGTGAGCTGCTCGGTATCCGCAACCGTGAATGGCAGGCAGCTGAGCAGCGTCCGCATTGCGCTCGGTGCCATCTCCCCAGTGCCCCACATGGTGAAGGCGGCGAATGATTTCCTCCAGGGCAAGACCCTGGACGAGGCCACAGCCGATGAAGCCGCGCGCCTGCTGCTCGCGCGGGCGGAACCCATGGAACACAATGGATACAAGGTGCCGATGGCCCGCGCGCTGGTCCGCCGCACCTTGATGCAACTGATCGCATGATATGAAGCCTGACCAATGCTGCCGCCACCTGCGGTCCAAGAAGCTTTACATCCCGGAACAAGAGGACGAAGTCTTCGCCACCAGCGGAAATGAACTGACCCACCGCGGGCATTGCTGGTGCAACAAAACACTCGCGGAAGTCGGATTCGACGACTGCCAGGTCAGCGTTCAACTCTGTAATCCGTCCCGTCCCTGCTTTGAGAGCTGACCTTGGATTGCAATTCGGGAACAGCAAAACGCAAATCGGGGTTAGTCGCGCACTGCCTCCTCCCCCCATTGTATACCCCGTGAGCAACGATGCGAAGATACCTGCCGGCGAAATCCGTTGCGAACCTTGCCCGCTTAGCCGCGTGAAGGCCGGCGTCGCCGTTCGCATCAAGCAGCTCTGCGCCTCCCCGGAAGTTCAAAATCGATTGCGGGAAATCGGACTGGGCGAGGAACAGGTGGTAAAACTCATCACCAGCCAGAACAATTTCATCTGCCAGGTCTGCAATGCGCGCCTTGCCCTCAGCGAGCAACTGGCACATGCAATCATGGTCGAGCCTCTCTTCGTGCCCGCACGGGCCACCTGACCTCGGTTACTTCTCGCCGGCAAAGCGGTTTACCATTCCCGCCAGCGCCTCAATCCAAAGCGGGTGTTCATTGAGACACGGAATCTGGAAGAACTCCCCTCCCCCAGCCTGAACGAATGACTCCTTCCCGCGCATCCCGATCTCCTCGATCGTCTCAAGGCAATCCGAAACAAACGCGGGGCAGATCACCAGCAGGCGTTTTAGTTTCCGCTGGCCCAGCCGTTCCAGTTCCTTGTCCGTGAAGGGAGTCAGCCATGGATCTTTTCCAAGGCGCGACTGGAATGAAACCGACCACTTTCCGGCAGGCACGCCCGCCACCTTGCTAAATTCGTCCGCGGTTCGAAAACATTGATGCCGATAACAAAACTTGTGCGCCTCGCTCGGCACCCGGCAGCAATCCTGCACCTGCAGGCAATGACGCCCCGTCGGATCAGATTTGCGGATCTGCCGCTCCGGGACGCCATGGAAGCTGAACAACAGAAAATCAAAATCCTTCTGCAGGTACGGCTCCGCACTGGCCACAAGCGCATTGATGTAATCAGGAGCGTCCCCATACGGACCCTGGACTGTGACGCGCATGCCAGGCGCGATCTTCGCCGCAACCTCCTGCACTCGCACGACCGCGGTTTCGAAGCTGGACATCGCGTAATGCGGAAATAGCGGAATCAGGAGGAGTTCCGTGACGCCTCGCTGCGCCAGCTTGCGCACCACATCCCGAATGCTGGGGTTCTGATACCGCATTGCAAGTTCGACAGGCATCGATACGCGCTGCTGCAACAACTTTTGCACGTTGCGGCTCGTGACAATCAGGGGCGAGCCCTCCTTGGTCCAAACGGTTTGATAAGCATGAGCCGACTCCTTCGGCCGGTTCAATAGAATCATGCTTACGATGAATCGCCGCGCCACCCACGGAGTATCGATGACGCGAGCGTCCATCAGGAACTCGTTGAGGTAACGGCGCACATCCGGAACGGATGGTGAGTCGGGCGAACCCAAATTAACCAATAAAACTGCTTTGCTCATTTGAATTTCGAGATCAATTCGCGAACGCCCGGCAAACGCGGGTCACGCGCCACCAGGTTGAATCCGTTCCGCCACATTGCAGCCGGAAAGTATGGAATCGCTGAGCGAGACGCCATCCCGATAATGCCCCGCCAAATAGAGCCCCGGCGCCTTCTGCTCGATCCGCCCCATCAACTCCCGAAACGTCCCGTAGCCGACGTTGTATTGCGGAATCGCCCGCGGATACACCACAGCATTGCGGAACACAGGCTCGCCCCGCACTCCCAGGAGCACTCGCAGATCCGCCAGGGCCAGAGCATACAGTTGATCGCGTGGAAGCGCCGCCAGTTCCGGATAACGCTCGCCGCCGATGTAACTCGTCAGCGTCAAATGGCCGGCTGGAGCCCGATTGGGAAAAAGGGCCGACGAGAAAATGGTGCCGAGCAATTTGAATCCCTCGACCCTCGGGATCAACATGCCAAACCCGCTGGCTGGATGTGCGACGTCCTCGCGCCTGAACCCAAAGACCACACTCGCGACTGGCGGATAACGGATTTCGGCCAGCCTCGGAAGGTCGAGTGGAACGGGAGTGTTCACCCGCAGCTCGGCCAGTTTGTGGGCCGTCCCGCAATAGACAACCGCATCGTGGTCAAACTGCCCCGCGTTTGTTTCGACCCGCCATCCCGCATCCGTGCGGGTCAACTCCGTGACCGGGCAGTTCAGGCGGACCGCATCGCCCAATTGCTTCGCCAACTCATCGGGCAACACCTGCAGGCCTTCGTCGAAAGAGAATTTTGGAGCCCGATCCTTGGCAACCTCGCCGCGCTTCTTTCGTTCACGCGCGCCAAGGATCTGTCCCTTGATCATCGACCCGTAGTTATCCTCGAGCGCTTTGAGTTTGGGAAAGGCGTGAGTCACCGAAAGCTTGTAGGGATCGCCCGCGTAAATCCCCGCGACCAGAGCATCGATCACATGATCAAGAAATTCCTGGTTGAACCGCCGAATGACAAACTGCGCAATGCTCTCTTCCACCCCGTCGCGGCGCGCAGGAATGAATGGTTCGCGCAGCACGGCGAGTTTTGCCTTCCACGAAAAAAGCTCCGACGTGAGAAACCCGGGAGGCGATGCGGGAGCTTCGACTGGCCGCCGATAGCGCACTACGTAACGCGCTTCAGCGCGGGGATCGGGATCCAGGCGGCGTGATTGCAGCCCTGCATCGATCACCAATTGCCGAACTTTCGGCGACGTTTCAAGGATTGTGTTTGGGCCAAACTCTGCAAGGAAACCGTCCCGCCGTTCCGACTGAATAACGCCGCCCACCCGGTTTGCGCTCTCATACACTGCGACAGCGAGTCCTCTGCGCCTCAGGTAAAAAGCAGCAGTCAACCCCGTGATTCCCGCTCCGATGATCGCAACCGATTTCATGGTTCAGACACGCGACACGATGCGAAATCCCCGCTGCCGGACAATGTTGAAGGAGCGCAAACATTCACAATGTCGTGGCAACGCAACGGTCAAATGGTCTTCGAATGCCGCCGTTCGCCTGCAGGCGCCAGTGTATTGTCGAAGCTCATCGCGATGTTTCGGATGAACAAGCGCCCCGCATCGGTCACCTCAAGACCGCCTGGAATCTGCCTCACCAACCCGTCCGCCTCAAACGGCGCCAGCGCCGCCAGCTCGCTTGCAAAGTGTTCCTCAAAATCGATGCCGAGCTTTTGGGACATCGCTGCGAAATCGAGCGACAAATCGCACATCACGCGCATAATGGTTTCACGGCGGCGATTGTCCTCCTCCGTCACGAAGTAGGCACGATGCAATGGCACGCGTCCCGCGTCGACCGCTTCCTGATATTTCGGCAGCTCCTTTTCGTTCTGCCAGTACGCATCCGGAATCTGCGAGATGCTCGACATGCCAAAGGCGTAGATGTCCGATCCCGCGCGTGTGCTGTATCCCTGGAAATTGCGTTGAAGCTCCTTGTTCCGCTGCGCGACGGCCAGTTCATCCTCCGGTTTGGCAAAATGATCCATCCCGATGTACACGTACTGATCATTCGCGGTCAGCCGCTCAATCACGAGTTTCAGAACCTCGAGCTTTGATTCAGGCGTCGGCAGCACTTTTTCCTGGAGAATTTTCTGCGCGGGCTTGATCCATGGAACATGCGCGTAACTGAACACTGCCAGCCGGTCGGGTTTCATCTCGAGCACTGTATCCAGGGTCTCATTGAACGTCGCGGGAGTCTGGTTCGGCAGGCCGTAGATCAAGTCGAGATTGATCGACTTGTAACCCAGCTCACGCATCCAGTCGATCGCCTGCTGCGTCATCTCGCGCGGTTGAATGCGGTGTATCGCCTTCTGCACCTCGGGATTGAAATCCTGCACGCCCATCGAAGCGCGGTTGAATCCAATCTCCCGCAACGCTGCAAGGTGATCTCGCGTGAGCCGCCGCGGATCGACCTCCACGCTGGCCTCAATGTCGGGCGCAAACGTAAAGTGCCTGTGAATGATCGCACCGAGCCGGCGGATTTCTTCTGGCCGGAGAAACGTCGGTGATCCTCCGCCAAAGTGCAGTTGCACGACTTTCCGTTCGCTATTCAGCTGCGGAGCCATGCGCGCCACCTCACGCTCGAGGTAGTCCACATACGCCTTGCCCTTGTCGTGATTGAGCGTGATGACTGTCGTGCAGCCGCAGAACCAGCAGAGCGTCTCGCAAAACGGAATGTGAAAGTAAATGGAAAGGTCGCGGGTGGAACGATTGTTCGCCTCGATCCGTTCCGACAACTGCTCCCAGCTCACCGCATCGGTGAACTTCGTCGCGGGCGGATAACTCGTGTAGCGGGGGCCAGCCACATTGTATTTCCGCACCAGATCGAGATCTACGTTCAACGTCTTCATCGAAACTTCCGCACAGTGTCCACGACTGCCTGAATATTCTCCAGCGTAGCCCCTGGGGTCAAACCGTGGCCCAGGTTGAAAATGTGTCCGTTCCGCCCGCGCATCGCCTCGAGCACAGCCTGGGTCTCGCGTGTGACCACATCCGGCGCCGCCTCGACAAGCAATGCCGGCGCCAAATTTCCCTGCAACGCAATCCGCTCTGGAACGATCTTCCGCACGTCGGCAAGCGATGTCTGCCAATCCACTCCCAGCACGTTCGCGCCGGTCGCCATCAAATCGTGCCAGCTGCCATGCGTTCCGAGTGAAAAAACAATCACAGGCGGCGTAGCCTTGACATGCTTCCTGCGCAACTCGGCAATGATCTCGCGCATCCAGCGGCCCGAAACGTCATCGAACTCCGCCACGCTCAGATGCCCCCCGTGGCTGTCAAACAATTGAAGGGCGTCAACGCCTGCGGCAATCTGCATCTTCAGGTATTCGGCCACCGCCATCGTCAATTTCTCCGCAAGCGCGTAATAGGTCCTGGGATCCTCCCGCAACACAGCCAGCGCCCGGCTGTAACGCGGAACGCTCCCGCCCTCAATCATGAACGTCGCGAGCGTCCACGGTGAACCGGAGAAACCAATCAACGCCGTGTCGTCGCCGAGCTCCGTGCGCAGCCGCCGCAGCGCCTTGTCCACATAACTCAATCGCCCGCACACCTGTTCGACAGAAAGCTTGTCCACGTCAGCCTTGTTCCGCACCGCAAAGTCCATCACCACCCCGCCCGTTTCCCGAAAACGATACGCCTGCCCCATTGCCTCGGGTATCACAAGGATGTCGCTGAAGAGAATTGCCGCATCAAAGCCAAATCTGCGGATCGGCTGCAGTGTCACCTCCGTCGCCAGATCCGGATCCTGCACGAGTTCCACGAACGTGTGGGTCTCCTTGAGCTTGCGGTATTCGGGCAACGCTCGTCCCGCCTGCCGCATCAGCCACATCGGCGGACGATCCACAGGTTCGCAGCGGCAAGCGCGCGCAAACCGCTGCCGGGAAGTCAATGTCCCGCCGGCCGTGTCCGTTGATTCCACTGCATTATTACTCATCATTCAGGTGCGCGTCGTCGTTTTGGCCTTCGGCCATCACGCTATTGGAAATTCACCGGCAGGCTGCACGCGAATTGCCGAGAAATCCACCGATTTTAACGCTCCCGAACGCTGGGCAGGTTTCCAAACCTGCCGTATCGCCAGCTTCCAAGCCCGGCATGCGTCCAAAGCGCCCACGGATTGAGATCCGCCAATGGCATCCGTCCGCCAAGCCCGCATTACGTCGGTTGCCCCTTTTCCCTCGCGCTCTTTCCCCCATCCGCCAGCAGGCGCTCCTGCGGCTGCGCGGCCGCCGGGCGTTCACGCGCGGGAACCGCGAAACCGTATTCCGCCATGAAAGCCTCGGAAGGAGCGCGAATGTGAATCCGCTGCCGATTGAAGGGGTCGTTGAACGCCAGCTCAACCGCACGCAACCCAAGACCCTTCCTTGGATTGCGATCCGTTCCATACATAGCGTCGCCCACAATGGGCAGGCCGGCTTCGAGGAGATGTAGGCGAATCTGATGCGTCCGGCCGGTGTAGGGACGCGCCTCCACCAGCGACCAGTTGCCGACAGTTTGAAGCAATCGAAACGCTGTTTCTGATTCCTTCCCTCCACGCGCATCCACTTTCATCCTGCCGTGCTGTTCCGGGTCGGGAGCGATCTTCGCCCGGCAAATCCATTCAGGCTGGGCCGGCACGCCCTCGACAACGGCGAGATACACCTTCTCCATTTTCCGTCCCTCAAAAAGATTCCCGTACGTGTCGACCGCCCCGAGGCTTTTCGCCAGCAACAGAATTCCCGTCGTCTCCGCGTCCAACCGATGCACGAACCGGATGAACTTCAGGTTCCGCGATCGCGCCCAAAAATCCTTGGCGGCTATCGATGACGTGAGCGCCGCCTGCAGATTGCGGTCGGTTTTTTGCCACGAGAAGGGCACGAGCATCCAGCCGCGCGGCTTGTCGATGGCCATGACCGCCCGATCCTCATAAAGGATCGCAATGCGTTCGCCCGTCGCCAGCTCGATGTAATTCGGTTTCGCCACGTGCAGAAGCTACTGCAAGCCAGCGACACGCGATAGCCGGAACCACGCTCTGACCTGTGGGAAGACATTTCGCAACAAGCAAATGAATCACTGCTGAGGCATTGCCGCCTGTGCGCGCGCGGAATGAACCGATTCGATTTCGCCAATCAGCTCGTTGCGAAGCGCGGCCAGGCGCCTTGCGGCAAAGGGCGCGCGGAACAGCACCCACGTCGTTCTCAGGGCAGCCTTGAGGCGCCGCAGTTCGCGCGAATGATAAAACGCAAGCAGAGATGCGGGCGGCAATGACAGCAAATACCAGAAGCTTGCCGGCAGGCCAGCAACGGCGTGGACAAGCGAGGCATAAAAAAGAAAGAAAGCCGAGTAGACCAGGATTCCTCCGAGGATCTTCGTCGTGGAAGTTTGTGCCTTGCGCTTGTCAGAACTGGCGAAACGCTGCACTGCCCATTCGATGATCAAATGGGGCACGATCCGATGCAGCCAGCCATAAAGCGCGATGGGCGTTCCCAGGATTGCAACACAGCTCCAGAAGGCGCTGCGCGCAATCAGACGGTCGCGGTTTGGGAACAACGCCAGTGTCTCATCCGAAATCCTCAAGCGCACCAGCCAGCGTTCGTAGAATGCCAGCCGCGCAGCAAAGCGCGCCGCGCGCCCTGGTTGAAGTCGGAACACCTCGTCCACTGCAGATGTGATGCGCTGCGAGAGAAGCAATTCCTCGCTCCGCGGCGATATCGCCTCCTCCCGAATCTGGTTCCCGAGCTGCAGCCGTTCAAAGTAAAGGCGCTTCACGCCTTCGACAACGCGCGTCTGTTCCAGTTGTGGAATGTGCAGGATCAACGCCTGAATCTGCCTCTCGATTTCCCCAGTCAACCGATTGATGCATTCCTTCCGGCGTTCTGCATACCCCTCGAGAAACGGCCCGATCAGGATGGCTTCGCCGAAGTGTGCGAGGACATCGCTGCGATACAGCTCTTTGGCAGAATAGGTCAGGCCCACGGGAACAATCTTCAGGCCCAACTTCCCGCCGTGGCGATGTTCCAATTCCAGCGCCATCCTGGCCGCGCCGCTTTTGACTTCGCGCAGGCGGGAGTCGTCATAAGTCACGCCCTCCGGAAAAATTCCCACGGCCTCCCCGCGTTCCAGCACCCGATAGCACGATTCAAACGTGTCGGTCACGCTGCGCATTCCCCGCGGATCGTCCTTTGCCCGGTTGATCGGGATCACGCCGCAGCGCAACAGAAACCACTTCACGGCCTTGAAGCGAAATAACTGAACCGTCGCGACAAAATTCACCTTTCTCGCGACAGTGGCGCCAATGATCCAGGAATCGGTGAGGGAATTCGGATGGTTCGACGTGAACAGAACCGGGCCCTTTTCCGGCACGCGCTGGGGATGAAACCGCTCGATGCGGCGAAAGTAAAAACCTAGTGCCACGCTCAGCACTCCACGCATCACGCGATAAAGAAGCGAATAGCTCATTTTTGCAGCGTGGGGAGCGCCTGCTTCCAGCAACTCAGCCGCCGGGCTGCACGCGGGTTATCCGTGTTTTTGAAAACCATTCCCCAAATTTCCGGCGCCCGTTCCACGAGTTTGAAGCAGGCGTCCGAATGAATCTTTCGGTGAAGCGGGGAAAAGAAGCGCCGCATGTCCACCCGCTCCACCTGATCCCCGGGTCGAAATGAGGCCCAGGCTTCCTCCAGTGCGGCCGCAGCCGCCAGATGTCCTCCTCCCGCAGTGACAGTGGCGATCAGGATTCTCATGGCCGCGTCACGATGCCGGACCGCCGAAACGTTGAGAAGCAAAAAGCCAGCACGACTGCGGGAACATGGCTTCGCGACGCCGGCACTCCTGCTGAGTTCCCTCCATTTCGCCGTCAGCAGGCCGTTGTATGTTGTTGATGTATGGCGCTGCCATTGAAGATTCCGTTCGCCCCGATGGAGGCGCTGTCGGTCGACGTCATTCCGGAAGGCGATGACTGGCAATACGAACCGAAATGGGATGGCTTTCGCTGCCTGGTCTTTCGCGACGGCGACGACGTTTATCTGCAATCGAAGTCCGGCCAGCCGCTCGCGCGCTACTTTCCTGAACTGGTTGACATCTTCAGCCGCCTGCCAGCACGCACGTTCATCCTGGATGGCGAAATAGCCGTCCCTGTTGAGGGACGATTCTCCTTCGATGCGCTGCTCCAAAGAATTCACCCCGCGGAAAGCCGCATCCGCAAACTGGCCGCCATAACGCCAGCGTTGTTCGTCGCCTTCGACCTCCTCGCGGAAAACAGCACCCGATCAATGGCCGCCGAACCGCTCCGCGTGCGGCGCGCCGCGCTCGAATCGTTCGTGGCGCGCCACTTCAAACAGGAGTCACTGCACCTCTCACCCGCAACCACGCGAATCGCACAAGCGCGGCGATGGCTTGAAAAGGCTGGAGGAGATCTGGATGGAATCATCGCAAAACGTCTCGACCTCGAATACCGCTCCGGCGACCGCTCGGGAATGCAGAAGGTGAAAAATCATCGCTCGGCTGACTGCGTTATCGGCGGGTTCCGATACGCCGAGAAAACCGTCGGCGGCACGCGCGTCGTCGGATCGTTGCTTCTCGGCCTCTACGATGACGATGACCTCTTGCATCACGTCGGATTCTGTTCCGGGTTGAAAGCGAACGAACGGATGGAATTGACTGAACGCCTGGAAAAACTGATCGAAGCGCCGGGATTTACGGGACAGGCGCCGGGCGGCCCCAGTCGTTGGAGCACGAAGCGATCGTCGGAATGGCAGCCGTTGAAACCCAGGCTCGTTGTGGAGGTCAGCTATGATCACTTCACGGGCGGGCGCTTTCGCCATGGCACCAGCCTCTTGCGCTGGCGGCCGGACAAGAAACCGGCGCAGTGCAGGATGGAACAAATTCAACAGGCGGGAAGCGCGCCACTGAAGCTGTTGCGAGGCAAGCTCGCGGCGTGATGCGCTAAAAGAACCTTTCGAATGCGCCCAGGATTCTGCACGCTGCTTGCGTGAATTTTGTCGGTGTTGTTCGTGCCTGGATTTTCTGGCAAGCGCTGGTTGCGGTCAGCTTCGCTGGAACGTTTACCAATCCCATCATCACGCCAGGAGCTGATCCCTGGGTGATCCAGCATGGTGACACTTACTACCTGAGCCAAAGCCGTGGCGGCCGCGGAATTTTCATCACAAGCGCCAGCACGCCCGCTGCTTTGGGCACGCAGCCATGGTCTCGCGTCTGGTCCCCTCCCCCAGGCACGAATTATTCCAAGGAACTCTGGGCTCCGGAACTTCATTATCTTGACGGCTCCTGGTTCGTGTACTTCGCCGCGGACGATGGCGACAATGCGAATCATCGCATGTTCGTGCTGGAAGGAACGTCGCAGAACCCGCTCGAATCATTCCGTTTTAGGGGCGAACTGAAACTGCCGGGTAATCGCTGGGCGATTGACGGAACTGTTCTCACCATCAGCAATCAAATGTATTTTGTCTGGTCCGGTTGGGAGGGAACCGAGAATGTCGAGCAACGCCTCTACATCGCATTCATGTCCGATCCCTGCCAGGTGACAGGCAATCGCGTTTGCATTTCGCGCCCGGAACACGATTGGGAGCGGCGCGGAAATCCGTGGGTGAACGAAGGCCCGCAAGCGCTCTGGAACAGCAACCGCCTTTTCATCATTTATTCCGCCAGCGGCAGTTGGGGTGACGACTATTGCCTCGGACAATTGACGTTCACAGGCGGCGATCCAATGCGGGCGGAATCGTGGATCAAAAAACCCGTTCCCGTGTTTTCGCGAACGGACAAGGTCTTCGGCCCGGGCCACGCTTCTTTTGTGAAATCGCCGGACGGTTCAGAAGACTGGATCGCCTACCATGCCGCGCAGGAACGCGGATCCGGATGGCGTCGCAACATTCGGATCCAGCCCTTTCAATGGCATGCAGATGGGGCGCCGGATTTTGGCGAACCCATCGCACCCGGCGTTCCCCTCGCCCAACCTGGCAACGCCTTCGAATTGCAGTCCTTGACGCCATCTACCGATCGTGTGCTCGTGGAACAGTAACGCTTCTCAATCGAGTTGCGGCATTGTCAACGCTGCCTGATCCCGATGCCGCCGCGCGAGTTCTGCATTGCCAATTCGCGTGTAGTACTCGGCAAGGTTCAGATGCGCGACAAAATTACCTTCATCGATCGCTAGCGTGCGTTGCATCAAAGTTTCCGTGTTGCGCCAGTATTGCAGCTGATGCCGCGTCGCGACCGATAAGGCCATCAACACGCAGCAGGCCGCGACGGCAACCGCGGCGCGCGTTGATTTCAATCCGCTTCCACGCCTGAGCAAATGCGCCGCGCCCCAGACGAGCGCAATCATCAACCCGATCGCGGGCAGGTAAGTGTAACGGTCAGCCATGTAGAGGTCGCCGAGCGGTACGACTCCGCTGACAGGGATCAGCATCCCAATAAACCAGAACCAGCCCATGGTGGCGAACGGCGCTGACTTCCGCCTCCATGTGACCGCGGCCGTTATCGCGATCAATAAACCCACCGCGAGCAGTGTCGCCATCGGCGCAATGCCTTCGGGCCGGAGATAAATGACGGAAAGGTTCGCCGGCCAGATCGTCTTCGCCAGGTATCCCTGGTACGCCGCCAGGAGATTGACGCATCGTTCACCCATCTCCAGCGTCCGAATGGCTCCGCCGGCACGCTGCGCCAGAACCGTGGCAAGGCAAAACAAAATCGAAGTCGCAAAGAACGGAATCTTTTCGAGCAGCACGTGCCGGGACAAACCGCGGAACGCGGGCACAGTACCCGATGCGCGGAGCCGGTTCAATGGCCACGCATCGAGCAGGAGCAACACCGCGGGCAGCGTCACAAGCATCGCCTTGGATAAAAGGCCAAACACGAACAGAATCAGGGCCAGCCAATAGCTCTTGTCGCGCAAAAAATTCCCGCGGTCATTTGATGTCGTGTCAGCGGTGCGACGGCCGCAGTAGCGCGAATAGGCGAGCAGTGTCAGGAGAAAGAAGAACCCGCTCAACACATCCTTGCGTTCAGAGATCCACGCGACCGATTCCACGCGCAAGGGATGCATTGCAAACAGAGCCGCCACGAGCGCGCTGCGCCACAACGAACCCGTGAGCGAACGCAGCACAAGAAAGACAAGGACTGCATTGATCGCGTGCAACACGAAGCTGACAAGATGATGTCCCCCGGCGTCGGTCCCAAACCACTCGCAATCGAGCATGTGCGAGAGCCACGTGATCGGATGATAATTGGAAACATGAAAATCAACGAACGCCCAGATGAAGCCCCACGATGTCAGTCCCTGCAATACGGTCTCGTTTTCAAACACGTATTCGTTGTCGTCGTAATCTACAAAATCGAAGGTGAGCGCCGGCCAGTAAATAGCAATGACCCACGATGCCAGAACAAATCCGATTGCCGCGACTCGGCCATGTTGAATACGCCAACCCATTCCGCGGCGCATTCTCTCCAAAGCGTCCGCATTTCCAAGGGATTAATCGCGGCTCGGTGCGAAGCGCAGGTTTCTCGGGACCGTATCACCGGCTTCCAATCCGGCAGCGCACGGGACCTCGCATTACGCGTGAAATGCTTCACCCGCCGGGTTTGGAGCGCGGCGCAGGTTTGGAAACACGCGATACGGCCGACGTGGAAATCTGCGCTACGCGATGAGAAGCTCGGTGTTACTCCGTCTGCAGGGTCTTGACGAATTCATCCGCCTTCGCGATTGCAGCGTTCATCTGGGCGATCAGCTTGGAAATATCCGTTTGAATGCTCATTGCCTCGCCCTTCAATGACGCAATTGCCTGGGCATTGAGGTTGTGTTTGAGATACAGAACGTGATCGCGGAACTGGGTAAGGACCGGCGGCATGCTCGATTCCGCCGCCTTCAACGCGTCATGCAGGCTTTCGTAGCGCGTCCGCGTCGCCTGAAGCTGTCTGCGACTGCCACTCTGCAAGGCTGGTGTTGAGATCTGTTGAATCTCCCTTTCCCACTCGGCGAACAGGTCTTCGGCGACCGTTTCCACTTCGCGAACGCGTTCCCGGACAGTCTCCGCCTGGGCGGCGCAATCGTCATACTCGGCCTGCAGCGCCCGATACGTCTTCTCGAGGTTGCCGCCGCTGAATCCATACATCTCCTGCAGCCGCGTCAGCGCATCCTTGAATTGCTCGCTCGCCTCCTTCTGGTCATCGCGCGCCGCGATGACATTCTTCTTCAGCAGGTCGCGTTTATGGACGCCAAACTTTTCATAGGCCGCGTAGTAGGTGGAGCGGCAGCCGGTCGAGAGCATCGCTGAAACCAAAAGTCCCATCGCAAGGAAAGCGCGTGCTGAGTTCATGTGAATGGCCGACGGTGGCACGCGGACCGCCATTGCGCAAGGGAATGGAAACCTACTTTGCTACGAGCCACGATAACGAGAATGCGGCAAGCTGTTAAAGGATCTTGTGAGAAGGAGACGAAACCTGAAGCAGCCTATGCTACGAGGCTTTTGCGCCCCTTTCAAAGTGGTGCCAGAGGCAGGAATCGAACCTGCGACCAAAGGCTTATGAGTCCTCTGCTCTACCCCTGAGCTACTCTGGCAAAACTACGAGAATAATGGGGTTTCCAATATTTCCGTAAATACTTTCTGTTGACGTTGTGCTACGATTTGTGCTAGTGTCAGCCCCAGCATGAATAACGAGTCTACCACCGACACCAAAGGCAGCATCGAGCCCGAAATCGCCAACGTCAGCGCGGAGAAATACCGGTTCCGGAAGGTCAAAGACGGTCGCGGCAGGGATTTGGAGGGTATCTGGGAACGGAACGGAAGGTATTACGCCCAGCTTTGCCTGCCGGGCAAAAACACGCCGCGCCGCGTCCCGCTCTTCACAGACGAGAACCTGCCCGCCAAGAACGTGACCCAAGCCAAGGAGGCTTACGCCGCCCTGCTCTCCAACCGTCGCCAAGGGATACTTCCAGGTCCCCGGATCACGCCGTTTTTCTCCGACTACTATTTGCATTATCTCTCGTTCATGGAAGAGACCGAAGCCAAGGGTCCGCTGACGATCAAAAAGGAGCGCAGCTCACTCAAGGCATGGGCCAGGTTTTTGGGCCAGACCCGTCTCAACCAAATCGAACGCCGACAAATTAACGAGTTCGTCCTTTTGCGCAAGAAAGAAGGCGTCACCAACACCGTAATCAACAAGGACGTGATCGCACTCAAAAACCTCTGCAAGTTTGCCGCGGGCGAAAACTACCTGAAGCACGGGCTGCCCACTGACGGTTGGAAGGAGTTGGAATATAAGGCCCCCATCCGTCCGCTCTGGCCCGCGGAAGTCATTGACGCGCTCTGCAACGAGGCGCTGCGCAAACACAAGAAAGGCTTCCTCATCCACCGCAACGGCCAGGCGTTCGTCGATTGGATTCGACTAATGCAGTGGACCGGCGCGCGACACACAGCCGCCATCACCTGCCGCTGGTCACAGGTCGACTTCGACAAGCGGACGATCACGCTGCACACGAAATTCGACAAAACGGTGACGGTCGACTTCAACCCGGAAATGGAAAAGCACCTGCTCGACATGAAGGCGCGCAAAGACCCAAACGACGACTGCCTTTTTCCAGCAAGCCGCAACGATGGCGACCGGGATCACATGACCCATATGTATAAGACGCTCAACAGCGTGAAAAAAGCGGTGGCCGCCAGCAAGGAATTCAAGGACCACACTCCGAACGTTGGAGAGTTTACTCCGCACGATCTCCGGCATTTTTTTACGAGCTGGGCCGTCATGAGTGGGATCGATTATCGCACTATTGCAGAATGGCGGGGCGATGCGGATAACGGCGTAATGATTTCCTCGATCTATTCACACCTCGACCCCCGGCACCGAAAGGCGGCGGCGGACAAGTTGAAGTTCAATATCCCGGGAGCTCAACCGGTGCAGCCGGTGGCGATTCCGGTTCCAGACAAGACCGCCGTGGAAAACCTAAGTGCCGCCGAGCTGCTCAAGCTGCTTCAAGAGAAGCTTGGACAGGCGGCGGCGTAGGATCGGCGGCAGCAACATCCCGGCAGATGCGCAAAAACGTGTCTGCCGGGATTTTCATTTTCATGCGCGCGACCGTGGAATCGATCCACCGTGGGGGGCCTGGGTGGTAGTCGAGCGAAGCCTGCGAAATTTTGAGTTCACGACCCGTCAGCGCGCACCGGCGACCTTGCTTGAGGAAAAGGTCCCAGGCAGCGGCAGCGTCGACGGGCACCTTGATCCCACGCTTGCGCGCACCGGCCAGAATCGAAGCCCAACGTCGGGCCGTAATTTCTCCAGCGCCCTGCACTCTCTTTTCAAACGTCGGCTTGCTGCCACAGCCGCAGTGCTTCGGGCCGTTAATGAGATGCCACCGCGATTTCGTGAACGTCTTGCCACAGTCGCAGCGGCACTGCCAGAGGGTTTCTCCGAGACGGTTGGTCTCTTCAGTCGCGTGCTCGACCAAAATCGCGCCGTAGCGGTTCCTGGCGATGTTGCGCTGCCGCCCCAGGTCGACGATGAGCCTGCCGCGTGACTCAGCAACCGGCAAAACCCCGTTCTTTCGCAACCGCCATTCGGTGGTGCGGGAGAGACCGGTCTTTTGCCTGAAGGTCGCGAGCTTCACTCAATTTCGAGGGGCAGCTTTTTGCGTTCGCAGAAGGCAATGGTTTGAGCGGTGATATTCTGCACCGCCAGGGCGAGCAGCTCTTCGCCATAGTCCTCATGCATGACCAGGCGCGCGTGCCGGGCGAACCCGAAGGCTGCGTGCAGGGCCTCGTGCGCGATTGTGGAGACCGTCAGATACTTGTGGCAGAAGTGAAGCTCGGCCAATACTTCTGGCTTCCGCTTCTCGCTGGGTTTGGGGAAGTGGCAAAACGCGGCCGTAAAATCTGGCGCGGTCCCATCGAACTTGGTCCATGCTCGATACAGCGTCTTCTCAGTCGGGTGGACGACCACGCTGATTTTCAGGTCAGAGTAGTCGGCCAGCGAGAATTCAGTTCGTGCGAGTCGACTCATTCAATCGGGAACTGCTGCGGCAATTGATAGGGGGCGTCAGCACCCACGTCGGCAAACTTGAGTGACAGCTTGTATTGAGCGGTCTTCCCGAATTTCGGGTGAACAAAAAACAGGGTTTGAGTCGGATCAATCGGGTTGAAGTTTTCGGTCAACGAATACCCGTCGAGACCCGGGAAGCCGCCGTTAATAGTGACGTCGCCGAGCGCGTGCGGCAGTTGAATGTCCCGGTGCAGGTGCCCGCAGATGTAGTAATGCGGTGCCTGTCGCCCGTGCTTGGTGAACAACTGCGCCTTGGTCGACAACTCACGACCAATCGCGTGGTTCGGGATACCGAGTGCTTTGTCGCCGCCGCGGAGGTGATCGCCGTGCGCTGCGTGGAACGTGTAACCCTGCACCTGGAAAATTGCAAAGGGTTGGGGGTTAAGGTCCCAATCAATGTTTTTGATGTCGCGGGTCAGCGCTTCAACGAGCGCGTAGAAAAACATGTCAAGGTTCGAGAACCGATTCTCGGTCGGCATTTTCTTTTGGTTCTGCCAGCGCGTATGGTTGCCTACGACCGTCTTAATACGAATCTTAGGCACGTGAGCGGATAACACCCGGAGAAACTGAGCCGTGGCGTGGCCTGCGAGATAGAACTGCGAAAACAAAGTGCTCCGTTGCCCCGCCTCGGACCCATGCGCAAGCGCTCCGTCGAGGTGATCTCCGAGCATGGCTACGACCAGCTCGTCAACGTGCATGGTTGTGTGGTTCCCAAGAATCGATATGACCGACTCCTCCAAATATTTCAACCGCGCCAGGAACATCGGGAAATCGTAGCGGCCAAATCCGAGAGTCTGGTCCGGGCGAACGACTTTGCCGACGTGCGTGTCGGAGAAAAGGAGGACCGCGCTCTGGGGTGTTGACTTCGACTTCGGGCGGACCTTCACCACTGGTGGCAGGGGTGAGTAGGACCGCGGAGCCGCCTCCATGATGTTCTGCACGAGTTGGTCGACGACTGAGTTCTCAGCCAGCGCCTGGTCATACTTTTTTCGCAGGTCGTCGTGCTGACGCTTCCAAAACTCGGCGTTGGCTCGGCCCTTGTCGTCCGTGTAGGTCGACGTTGCGGTGGTTGTTTGGGCGGCTGTGGCAACCGCAGCGGTAGCGGCGGCTTCGGGCCGGGGCTCCGAGCGACGCAGCCGCACGGCATGGTAACTTCGGCCCGTCTTCGCAGCGATTTCCCGATTACTCAACGGGGAGTCGAAAAGGGCCAGTTCCTCAGGTTTCCAGAATTTGTTCATTACTTCTTCTTGCGGGGGGTGGTTTTGGGTTGAGCCGACGCCGGTTCAGACGTCGTGATTTTCCCGAGCGCCAACTGCTTCTGCAGCTCAAGACGGAAAAGCTGTTGTTCGATCAGCCCGTCCCGCAGGGCGATGCTGTGCGATAGAACGGCGTGGCCGTCAGTCTTCGGAAGCGCCCACTTGTCGGCGTCGTCCAGGATTGCATCGAGCCGGTTGCAAATCCGGATGGCGGTGCCTTCCAGGGAGGTCTTCACGTGCTCGTCGTGCGATTGCTCGTCCGAGCTCCGACGCATGACGTTGTTCACCGTCGCGAGAGCATTCAGCAGCGTGTCGATTTGATCTCCGATAATGTCAGCGTGCGATTTCAGCATGGGTAGTGATTTTGAGTTCGTTGAGGGCGAAGTTCAGCAGATGGATGGCGTCACATTCGTTGTCGTCGACGGGTTCCATCTTGTAACCGGGGCTTTTGTAGAGGGTGAGCTTTCCCCGTCCGTTGACTTCCTGGACGTAACCCGGCATCTTCGCCAAGGCTGCGGCCATATGTTCCTTTTTTGCGTTGCCGAAACCGGTCGCAAATTTTTTGAGCGTTCCGACCGGCACCGCACGGATCGCGCAGGCCGGGTAATACAGGATGACGCTCGCCCGAAGGCTCGCCCAGAGCTGTGCCTGTAACTGCGTGCTGAGAAACTGGACGTCCTCAAAGTAAATCGCGTTGGGCTTATCGAAGGTTCCAATGAACGTGTAGAGCCTCTCGACTCGCATATCACAGCATCGGTCCAGCCCATTCTTCTTCTGCGCCTCCAACTCTTTGGTGGTGGCGGTCAAAAATGTGCCCGACTTGACCGCTGAGCCGTCAAAAAAGGCCCAGCCGGTCTTGGTTCCCAAGTCTAGAGACAACACCCTCATGCCGCGAGGGAGTCGAGGTGCTTCTGAAGAGCTTCCTGACGGGACCGAACGGAGCCCAGCATCTGGTTGAGGCGCAACTGTTCGTCGCCCTGGCCGGGTTTCAAATGGTGCAGGGCGCTTTTGAGACCCGCGACCCGATGGTCCAGGTGACGCGCCTTGACGCCGAGTTGACGAAGAGACGGGCGCATGATGCGGACTCGGCGGGCTTTGCCGCCTTTGGCTCGGAGGGTAATGTGACGGGCATCTTTGTGGGTTATCATAGGGGTCAGTTAGTTGAGTTGTGATTGGACTGGATTGAGGCGAAACCGCAGCTTCTGAAGCCCTCGGGCGTGGGCCTTGCGTGCCGCTTCGCGCGACACGTTGCGCTCACGTCCGACATCAGCGTAGTTACCTCCCTGGAGGTCCACACGCCGCACGGCGTAACCCTCCAAGGCAGGTAACTGGTCGATAGCGTCTTCGAGCGAAGTTTCTCTCACTGTAATGATCTGTTGTTCGTCGCTGGATTGGTCAACCAGATTCGAAAATTCAGGACGATTTTTGTCGGCATCCTCATTTCCTGCGGCGGTGCCTGTAACAACGGCGTCGGGCGGGAGAGATGGTTGGTGAAATTCAGGGCGGACAACGGTGCGCTGCCGAATCTGCTTCAGCACTTCACCCTTCACATAGGAACGAATGTAAGTGCCAAACCGGGAACCGCGCGCGGGGTCGAACTTTTTGCATTCGAGGGCCTGCATCAGTGCGAAGTTGCCTGCGGAAATTGCGTCCTCGTCCAAGATTGCGCCCCGTGCGAATCGCAGGGAAAGCTTTGCCACAAGTTTGAGATGGACTCGAACGAGCTCGTCCCGTGCGGCAAGATCGTTATTGCCGTGATACCGCGCAATCAGCGCGTGCTCTTCAGCCAATGTTAGGGGTATGAACGAGAGGTCGTCTTGAGTGGAGTAGTATGACATAAAGCGATTATTTGATGAGGTGTTTAGGGCGATGAATTTTCCAAATTCGGGTAGTCGAGTGGGGCACGATTTCCAGGCCATCAAACCCTTTGCCTTTAAGCTGGGAGAGGGAGCGGTTGATCGTGTCGACCGAATAATCTCGCAAGGCCGCCGGGGCGGCGGGGTCGTAGTTAATCAGCTCCTTGTGGAGCTGGTAACTGGTTCCTTGCCAGAACGCGGCTTTCGTTTCCCGCGTCGTGAAGTGGATAAACATCCAATCTTCCAGAATATCGGAGAACCCTGCGGTGCGGCTGGACTGGCGCGAGATTTCGACGAGGCTTTCGTCCGCAAAAGCTCGAACTCCGTAGCGGCTGTCGCCACGAAGCTCCTCGGGGATGTCGGTATCCAGAGCCCATCGAGCCAGCCAGGGAAGCTCACGTTCCAAGATTGCCACCAGTTCAGCGCGAGGAGGGAACTTGATTTGTTGCACCTCAATCGTGCGCAGGAGCAGCAGCTTGTCTTTGATCGACTGGTCGAGGTCAGGAACCTGGCGGGCGCTCTCCTCATCTGCATTGCAGGTCACCATCAGGCAACTGTTGCACTCAGTCATTGACGCCTTGCGGAACTTCTCATTGCAGCGGAACGAGGGGTTGGCGGCCACGCGTTTCATCTGCATCCAGAAAATGCGAAGGGTGCGGGGGTTTGCATTCGCCGTCGCGTCGTCGACCGACCAAAAAGGCTTCTCGAAAAGCTCGGAATTGAAATTGTCGTTGCCGAGCAGCCAATCAGTGGCTTCGCCGAATCCCCCCAGCAGCGGGCCGAGGATGCCGCGATTAAGCAGCGTTTTTCCGACGCCCGGAGGCCCCGCAATGAAGAGGATAAGGCTGCTTCGCGGGTCGAAGTAATACGCGCAGCGGTAAGCGTGAATGATCCACGCCTTGAGATAGGCGACCTGCAGGGGCGTGGGGTGAAAAGTATCGATGAAGTGGCACAGCCAAGGAAACTGCCCGTTCGGTCCCCACACAGCCTCGCCAGGTTTTCCCGCGGGGGCAATTGGACGCGAGGAGTAAGTGTTGAGATATGTGTCGTTATTGAAGCGGTAAGGGCCTGGCCGACGATTAACGAACGGGGCAGCGCCCTTCACCCGGGCATTTTCCTCGATATAGAGCAGCGCTCTTTCGACGTCCGAGACACCGGCCTTATCGGGCTTCGGAGACACGCTGCGCTCGATCTTCAACTTGCGATTGAGCTGCGGCCCCTCCATTGGAATCCACATCCCGGAAGGAAGTGCCGTCCAGTATTGCTTGCCATCGTAGTAAATCCCCTCGACCGCGCGGCCCAGAGACTCAGCTTCGTATTGCTTCACGAACTGAGCGCCGAGCAAATCGACCCAGGGATAAAACGCCTTGGCAGCGTTGGCCGAGAAGGTCTGAATACCGGTCTCGCGCACAATCGCGGACTTGGGCGACTGCGATGCGTCGATCCAGAACGTTGGACCTTGAGAGTTGAGCGCGAAATCGCCGGGCCATTGAGAGAACTTCGGAAAGTGCTTCGCCAGCTCCTTGGCGACGACGTCGAGCGGAATCGTGGTGCCAAATTCCTTGCCCTTGAAGTTGAACTTCTGGCTGGCCTTGACGAGCCAACCGCGGGAGACGTTTGCCGAGATTTTTTCGTCGTGAATTTTCCGCCAGTCGCAGCCGTTGGTCCACATGCGCTCGGGCGCTTCCCAGGCGGGCTTGTCAAAACCAACCATGCAGCGGCCCATGTCGAACCCAAAGTCCGCGAAGGTTTTCAGGAAGTGACGGGCAAACGTGTCGGACGGAAAAACGATTGCTTCTTCGAGGAGCCAAACGAAGCGCCAGTTGCCGGACAGGGTTTTCTCGATCCAGTTGGGCTTGATTGGGCACTCGTTGACGAGGCGCACCACCACGTCGTCGGGCTGCGCGCTGTCGAAGTCAGCGACCAGCGCGTGGCACTTGAGGACCGGGTTACCTTCGCCGTCCTTCCGTTCGCGTGACGGGCGCACGCTGCCGTTCACACCCTCGTAGAACGTGTAGACATGGTGCCGGGTGGCCGGGTTGTTGATCCAGGCGTCGCGAGCCGTTTTGTCGGATCGGACTTCCGCCGGGATGGCATCTGTTTTGAAGTCCCAAGGAGCAATCCCGGTGGAAACATTCTGCGAGCTGAGATTAGGGAGAAAAAACATCGTCTCAGTCTTGATATGAGAAGTTGAGGGGGGCTTTGCCAACCGCGGCGCGCATTTTTCCTCAGTTATTTCAGGTAATGGGCCGCTTCCTGCGCTTCGCAGCTCACTGGACAACCTTCCAGCCAGTCAGGCGTGCGGCTCATTACGTGTTCCACGTCCTTGACCGTGACGTCCTGGTCGACCTCGGTAATCGCTTCGTCGTGGACGTGAAAAATCACGTCGCCGACCTGGTCTTCCAGGGCGAGTAAGTGCTGGCCGAAGACGTCGCGGGCCGTTGCTTGAACCAGATTTTCCGTGAGGAGCCCGCCGTAGAGTGTTTTGCGCTTGTCTCCAACCAGGGCCGTAAATGCCCAGTCCGCCCTCCATTTCCCGGTTTCCTTGTCCTTCTTGCTGCGGACGACACGAGAGACACCCCGGTAAGTCATCGTCCGCCCAGACGGTAAAGCCATCTCGAAATCGCTGTGGATGGATTGCTTGAACGCATCATCCAAAGTGCGCCACAGACCGGTTGTGAGGGGGTTCTGTGCGCGGAAGCTGGTAACCAATTCCTGACTCTTCTCGGGTGTCAACAACACGCCGTAACTCGCGGCAATCGCGACGAACTTTTCCCATCCGCAGCCATACCCCAATCCCAGCACCTGAATTTTGGCGAGCGCGTAGAGGTCCGGATTCTCCTTCTTGAGGTTCCCACCCGTCCAACCCATCGACACGCGTGCGAATGCCTCGTAAATACTCATGCCGGTGCGGAGCATTTCGAGGAGCTGAAAATTCCCCGTCAGCCACGCCAGGACGCGAGGCTCGATCTGCGATAAGTCAGCTAGGATGAACTTCTTGCCAGGGCGCGCCCGGAAGAGCCGCCGAATGTCCATGGCGTAGTCAGTGCAGTTGGCAACCCAATCCTTGGCGTCTTTGACGGAGAGTGATCCTGGAGGTGATACCAGGTTCCGGTCCTTGAGATACAGGGGCACCTTACGAAGGTTCTGCATGTTCAGACCCGACCCGCCGCCGGACCAGCGTCCGGTGTGAGCGCCGAAGTAAAGAAGCGAGAAGTCAATGGTATTATCCGGACGCAGGCGCTCGCGAATCGTTTGGAGAGATGACAGAAGCTTATTGAGCTGCCGGTATTGGCTGACTCCGAGCACCCACGGGAACTGCGGCCCGTAGGCAATCTCCCAAGCCTCGAACTGTTCCTCGCCGTCGTCGAAATGACTCTTGACCGGCGGTGCAGGGATGCCGACCACGCGGCACTGTTCTGCAATTGCTTTTGGGCTCGTGGGAGCTGCGCCTCGGTCAGTCCAGGGAAGCGATTTTTCGAGGTTGAAAATCACCTCCTGCAAAACGGTGATGTATTCGTGAAGTAACTCGGCATCGATAGAAACCCCGCGAGCGCATTGCCGCATGGTGAGTTCGGAGAGCCCACGCTCATGAGAGGGCCAACGAGGGCTGTATTTTGTCCAGAGGCCGTGGCACTCGCGCACGTCACCGACTCCGTATCGCGCCAACTCGTCTGCCTTTCCGGCGTCGACCGCGTCCTGCCACGTCTTTCCGCTCATCCAATCGCGGATGTCCTTTGACATGGGCTGGCCTTCCAGGACTGCCAGGGCTTTGGCCAAAGCACGGTTACCGCAAAGGTAAGACGTCATATTGGCCGTGCATTGCCACTGATTTTGAAGCATCCGCACTGGCGCAATGCCGTCCTCGACCAACCGCCCGACGATTGCTCGCTCAAACGCGGCGTTGTGGGCCAGCAGCAGGGCGTCTTCGAGCGCGTCCCAGTTAAAGTCCCGGGGGTTGCCCGCCCAGGAATTCGCGCCATCGAACACCGTCATGAGATAGGGGTCGAAGCGTTCGTCGTGGACATAACGCCAGTTGCCTAAATCCCTGACGGAATATTCGTTTTTCTTATAAAATGTTTCAAAATCGACTGCTATAGTGTCCATATCTGGGCAGAGTTCTTGCGTTGGGCCTAACTCGCGTCCTTCGAGTTGGCGGAAGTTATTAAGTCCGAGAGTCCGCTATTTGGAGCGGATGCGAGTGCGTCCTGGTTTGCGCTTCACGTCATGTGAGCGGCCCCAGTTGATCGCGTCGTAGTTCTTCTTGAAGTTGCCGCCCACATTGCGAGGCCGGTCACCTTTTCCAGCGTTGCGTCCAATCGGGTCCCGATCAGAGCGAGAAAAAGGATCGACGTCGTTGTGGGCGGTCTTGCGGCAGACAATGTTCATGCGTTTCCGAGGTTGCGTATCGAGAAATTATTCTTCGCCAGAGTCGTCGGTTTCTTCCGGCAGTTCAAAGTGAAGTGCGCCGTGGCCCTGGATGGGGCAGCGGGGTGCGGCGACATCCAGCCATTTTTTCGTCGTTCGGACGGTGTATCCGCAGCTAGGGCACTCGCATTTTACCATGCGGGTCCCCTGCTTTTTCCGGCCGGACTTCAGGAGGTCGAGCTTCGAGTGAGGATACTCGCCGAGTTCCTCGGAAACGCTCGCGATGATTTCCAAGAGCTCGGGTCCTGCAACAGTGGAAGTCATCGGGCCGGTGAGACCGACCGCCTGCGCGCAACGTTTAAACACTGGTCCGTGCGCCGCTTTACTTCCGACCACGGCGTGGACGACTTCATGGATGAGGATTGAGAGAACTCCCTGTGGACCGGTCACGTCGTTTAAACAGGGGCTGATAAAAATCTGGTTCACGCCGTCCTCACTCGCAGCGTTATCCCAGCATTCGGCGAGGCGGCGGGACTTGGCTGACACCGCCTTGGTATGGGGCCACCCGGTGCTGACGCGGACAGGAGGAACTTTGTATTCTTTCTTCTCGAACAGAGGCTTGAACGCTTCTACTGCGGCGAGGAGGAACGCTTCGCGGGTCGGATACTTCTTCTGCAACGGCTTCTTCTTTCCGGGGTCAACACCCCATTGTTTTTGCTGACGAACGCACTTTGCGCAATGGCAATATTTTCGTCAATACTTTTGTAAACTTGAGGTAAATTTACGGACCTTTTTAGTCTTACAAAGAGGGTCGGACAAACACCGTCCGACCCTCAATTGCCTGTGGACTAACCGTATCTTGTCCTAGAAGCCCAGGACTGCCTTCAGTTCGTCGCGGAATGTCTGTGTTGTGGACTCCAACGCCCTCGGCACCGGAACGAATGCATAATTGTTGCCGAACTTTTTAAGTTCGCTGCGGATTTCAAAAAAAGCTCCGCGGTAACCGTTCTGGCGCAGCACTCCAATCTTGCGCTGAGTCTTGATGGGCTTCGCTCCGTAGGTGTAAGCGCTGCCCTTCATGAGGTAGAGGGCCAGTGCGTAATTCTTCCCAGCGATGTTGATCGGGAACTCGTTGTCAGTGAGACCTGACACCTGCTCGACGAGGATCAGTGCCGTTGCGCGCCGCTGATACCAGGGCTTCTTGGTCTGCTGCGCCTCGGTGTAGTCGAGCGTGCCGCCCTTTGCGACGACTTCAGCTTCCGTCTTGCAGAGGTTTCCGCGTAGGCCCGGCTGATAGTCGACCTTCTCTTCGAACAGAGTCGGCTCAAACCCGCAAATGAGAATTCGCACGGGTTCACTCTTTTCGCCGAGCTTGCTTTTCCCCTCGCGAAGAACCAGAGAGCCGTTGAGAAGCAACGAGCCGTGTGGAAAATTATTGGACAGTTCGCCCACTTTTTGGACGATCTTGAAGTGCGGCAGCACCATGTCCTTGGCGTCGATGCTGTCATCGTCGTAAGGCGCGGGGGGCGCAGCCACAGCGGTGCTGGTGCCGGTGATCGTTGCCGGGACCTGGGACGACGGCTCACTGTTTGCCGTTTGGGTCTGCGGGTTGGGTGTGAGGACCTTCGCCTCGGTCGGGACGTCTTTGACCAAGGATTCAGTGCCGGGTTTGTTGAACTCAATACGAGCCATATTACTGCTTTTTTGTCTGGACTTTTTTGTTGTGTTCTCCGTTCAACTCAATTGATGAACGGAAATTGATTGCTCGTTCAGCTCTTCAGCCGTTCGAGGAAAATTGCGCCCTGGCTCTCCTCCAGGATTCCCTTCTCAAGGCAGTCGGCGCGGAAAGCGTCCGCAGCGGCCTTCTTACTTCCACGGGGTGACGCGTCTTGAATCGCCTTATTGATGGGTGTCATGCGGATTGCCAGGGCCGCGCGGATAGCGCTTGCCGGAACACCGGCTTTGCGTGCAGCCCTGATGTAGCCCGCGAAGTTTTTGATCTCGTTGTCGGTTCTCGACCGCAACACGTAGCCCTCAGGCATCCACTCGTCTTCTTCGATTGCTCTGGCGGTGATCTGGCCTCGTGTGGCTTTGCCCCAGGCTTCCATGAGCTGCGCGATCTCCATGGACAGCTTTGCTTGCTTGGCGTCGCGCAGAAGAGAGGGGGTCACGGTCTCCGGGATTTGAGCCGGAGCGTATTTCTTCCCGAGCTTTATAGCGAACGCAGCGAGCGCGGGACACTTTCCCTTATTGCCGCAAAACAGACAGGCGCTGACGGTGACCTGAGCCTTAGAAAAATCTCCTGTTTCTTGTGCGAGCTTGGCTCGGGCAACCACCGTTTTGACCCGCAACAGCAGGCCGTCGAATTGGCTCCGTTGGAACGTGTGGAAGTCGCCTTCTCCGCGATGGGGCATCACGAAATGGACGGTGACCTGTTGCAGGGATGGGAAGCGGTAGTAGAGCCCAAGCAGGTAAGCAATACCCTGCAGGTTGTTCTCTGTGGGTTCAACGGACCACTGGCCAAACTTCCAGTCGCAGATTTCAGCGATCGTTTTTTCAGCATTGATGACCCCCACGTCCAGATAGCCCCCCGTGGTGCCTTTAAACTTATTGCCCTGGGAATCGACCAAGACAACGTCGTCAATGTTGAGATACTCTTCCTTGATAACTGTCCCGCCCGGATACTTGGCGACGATCTTGTCGCGGTATTCCTTGCAGAGCGCGACCGCGTCAGCTTCGTGGTCGGCCAGACGAGGGTCATCAATGTCAATTCCCTCTTCCGCGGCGTCGTGCTGCCGGGTGCCCGCTTCCGACGCCTCGTTGCGGCTTGACTCTTCACCGGTGAAGAGGGGGCAAGCTTCAAGCACTTGCAGTTTCGACGGCGAGAAAGGGTGGTGGAGGCGTTCGGCACTCATCTTCAATTCAATCACTAAAATATTTTGGTCTTTACCTGATATGGTTTTGGCAACCGACCGCGCCAACCACTTTTTACGAAAGTTGAAAATTTCTTGGTTCGAGGTCGCCGTCCTGGAGCGCGTCGAGGTTGTTGCACTTGCGAGAGACTGCTGCGTGGACGGTTTCTTCGATTGTGCCGCGCGCGAAAATAAGGCGCTGCAGGCTCTTGGAAAGCCCGCCAGCGCGCCACACACGTCCGAGGACCTGCTTCAGCGTCTTGGCGTTGTAACCCGGAGAAATGAGGGCCAGACGCGGATGGCGGCCGGTTATGTCGTGGAGGTCGAGTCCAAGGCCGCCCGCCTCAGCAATGCAAACGATGATGCGCGACCGGTCGGACTGAAAAGCAAGCCGGTTGGCCTCCCGCTGCAACGAGCCCTGCGGACCTATCTGGGAACCGTCAATGAAGCAATCAGTGCCCAACCGTCTGCATATCTCCTGCAACGTGAGCCGGAAATTGACAAAGATTGCGACGGACATCCTCTGGGCAATTGCGTCCTGGGCCAGGTCGACGAAAGCAGGCACCTTGAGCAGCTCGACCTTTTGGCGCTCCGCCATTGCAAATTCGTCCGTGAAGTATCGGTCAGTCCGCTTTTTTAGCTCCGCCAGCGCCTCGGCCATTTCGGCGTAGATTGCATCGACCTTTTCCGGATTGTCGATTTCGCACAGCTCCGCGGTGATCTGCGTCTCCGGGAAAAGGTCGCCCAGGTCTTTAATCCGAACCCGAACCCCCTTGTGCGGGTAGAGTTGTGCGTGGATGCGCGCCATTTCTACCGGGCCGCCGATAAACTCCGGGCCGGTGCTGGTCATCCGCACGCCGTAGTCGCGAGCCCAATCGAGAAAATGCGTTGGGTGCGGGTTGCGCAGGGTTGGCTTGCTGTCGCTATCGTGGAGGCGAAGCAGATAGCCGAGCGCGTCCATTTCCAGCGGCGTGTCGGCGAGCGTGGCGGACATCGCCAGGGCCGGAATACGCTGCCGCCGTGCGGCCCTCATCAATTCCGCGTTGCGCGGCGGCTGTATGACTCCGTTCACCCGCTTGTTGCCAGAGGCTTTGCAGCGGTGCGCTTCGTCGATGACGAGAAACTTGATTCCCGGGTTCCAGCCGAACCATTCCGTTGGATGTCGGGAGTCACGAGGATACCAGCCTCCGTAGGGTGTATTGCCTGCACGCAGCTTCTCGATGTTGAGAACGTCCAGGTCGATGCCTTGAGCGGCGGCAGTGCGCTGCCATGCGGGAATGACGACTTTGGGGCAAATCACCAGGGTCGGTGGATTACCCAAACGTTTGACTGTCTCGACCGCGACGAGCGTTTTGCCGGTGCCGGTATCCGATCCATCAACTGCCGCGCCTTCGCGCGGAATAACCTGCAACAGGTGCTGAATCGATTTCTCTTGCCAGGAGTGAGGAATTAAAGGTCCCACATCATGACATGAAAAAACCCGACCAGTTTGTCAACCAGTCGGGTTATTTCTTTTTCCTTGGCGTGAACCGACTTATAAGCCGGTCAAAAAAGGTGCGGACACTGGGTCTGCCGGGTCGTGGGGCTCCGGCATGTTCAACTCCTGGAACCCGCGCTTCACGAATTCCTGACGGGCTCTTGCCAGCGCTTTGCTTTCAAGCTGCTCGATGGCCTGCCTGCTGCAGCCGCACCATGCGGCGATCTCGGCAGCGTCGTAGCGCACACCAGGTTCTGCTATCGCAGTTAGGAGCTTCAGACCGAATTCGATGTCGTCGGACTTCTGGCGGCTCTTCACAGGCCGCACAGCTCCCGCATCTTGTCGTGGAGGTCCGCCGCGGTGCCGTCGTTCTCGACGACCGTGTGGACAAAGCGTTTCATTCGAAGGTAAACTAACTGCTCCCGCTCCCATTTCGTGGCTGGGCCAACTCCAGGGCGTCGGATTTCGACAATGAGACCGCCCTGGCGGACCCACTCCTCGGCTTCCTTGACCCGGACGAGGCGAGTGTTAACGCAGCGGTCCGGCAGATTGGCGAAGAACTCGCGGAAGATATTGTCGTAGTTGTCCTCACCCCAGGACTCCAGGGTGCGGCGGATAAGGGGCTTCAGGGAACGGTCTTCAGTAAAAGCGGAAAAGCCGAGGTGCTTTTTCACCAGGTCGTCGACCTGGGCCTTGATCGAATCGCCGAAACATCGGCGTTCGAATCCGGCTTCAATCAGGGGTTTTGCAGCTTCGTCTTTTCCAGCTCCGGCGTAACCAGCGAGGGCGATCAATTTCTTCACGCCCATGATATGGTGGGCGTGTCAACCGCGGCGCTGAACTGCGTTCACCTTCTCGAAATGATGTCCGGTCTCAGCACCAAACCACTCTGCGAAAAATCCGCCCGCGAACAGGTGGAGTTTGACAACACCTGCAGCTCGCGGTCTTTGATGCGGTATCTCATTCTCGCCCTTGGCCTAACACCTCGCCCTGCATGAATGCCCCGATGACAGTCAATCCCGCTCCAATTTCCTTGTTAGACAGGACGGCGTCCACCTGCTCGTCTACGTGTTGCTCCGTTAAAGTCCCATATCCAAACTCACGAAGTTGCTTGGTTTTAGCCTTAACATAGGCTTCCCGCGACACTTCTATCGCAGGTCGGTCCTCGATTTTTACGCGAAGTGTCTTCACTTTTTGGTCACTCATAAATCTCAATTGCGGGCGCTTCGACCTTACAGCTCGGCCAACCGAATGGCGAGAGCACTTGCACCGTCAACCCACGCGGCACGACCGGCGCAGTAATCGCGACGGCGCGCTCACGCATGCCGCGGGCGATCTCGACTACGTCGCGCGGGTCGGTGCGGAACCGGTAGGCGTGGCACAGGCCGCATTTACCTGCGCCAGCCGGGAGCATGCTCTGGCACTGGTCACAGACTTTGAACTTCTCAGGGTGCGCTATGAACTCGGCACAGCGAGCACGGCGTTGTGTCAAAAGGGTTTGTTGGAGCTCGGGATTCATTGAACAGTTGTTTCAGTATTTGAAAAGTCTTCACCAGCGCCAGCAACGACAGGCAAAAGCACAGCGTGGATATTGCCCAGGTCATCACAGGAGGTTGCGCAAGTTGTAGAGCAGATTGTGGCTCACGAGCGGATGACCGTCCTTGACGTTGTTTACTCTCTCTAACTCGCGGACTGCCGCGCCGAGTCCGGTCTTGAGCGCGCGGATTGCAGCGCCCGCACTCTGGTTGTAATCGATCCCCAGCTCGCGGTGGACTTCGTCGAGCTCGGCCATCAGCGCGGTCAGGTTTGCGCACTGGTTAATCAGCGTCGCTGCATGGTTGCGCAGGGCGATCAAAAAGACGCGGTCAGACGGGCGGCAGGACTCCAGCACGACTGCGCCGCCGTAAAACTTGTCACACTCCTCGCCATAGGGGCCGGGATTGTGGCCCGGTGTAACTACCGCGCCAGTTCCGCTATGCCCCTCCAGCCACGGGGCAGGCGTCGCCGCTGCTTCCAGGCGCTTCAGCTCCTGGAACGCTTTGTCCGTCGCCTCCAGGTGCAACTTGTCCAGGGCTTGGTGTGTCGATTCGTTCGTCATGTGTTCTTGGTTTTCGTCCTGCATTTAAAAATCCTTTGTCATGGTCGAGCACTTTGCGCAGCGACCGGTAGCTGAGTTTTTCCAAAACGAGGTTGGCTGCTCGCACCGCCAGCGGTCGCGAAGGGGCGACCGCAATCGTCAGCCCGGTTCGCTCGTCCACGATGAACACCACCGGGCCATCTCGGTAGGTAAACAGCGACAGCTTCAACCAGCCGGGCACGTTTAAACGCAGTCCCCGCACAGGCCACCAGCGCAGCGGAGACTCGGGCGTCTCGCGCCGCAGGGCGTAATAGACTTTGTGCGAGGGCGCGCGCATATCAGCAGAACGGAGCGACGGTCTCGTTCACCGTTGTCATTTAGCATCTCCTTTCAGCAATCCGAGACCCGCAAGCGCCTCCATGGTAGACTTGCGATTGCAGTTCACGTAACCAACTCCATCCCACCGCTGGATAACCCCGCATCTTTGGCACTCGCGCCACACGATAATCCCAAACGGTCTGTCACCAATCCTTGCGATTGTTTTGCGCCGATGAGCGCCAATCGCGCAAAGCAATTTCCCGAACCACGAAAGCGCGCCGTTCTTGCTCACCGTTGCGCTCATAGCGTTTTCCCCACTCGCACGTCGTTGCTCTTCCGATGAATCTCCCGAGCCACCCAGCGGTTGAACGCCTCGAAAAGACGCTCCTTCCCCTGCCCCGTCAAAAAGCTCTCGCCCGCGTCGGGTTCTACCTGGCCCAGCGGCGCATTAATGACCGGCGCTTCCAGGCTGCGCAGCTTGGCTTCGATCTGCGCCTCAATGTTCTCAAGAAACTCGGTGCTCACCCGCTCGAACTTCCCGTTACGAGCTTCCCGGCTGACCTTCAGGGCGTGGCGTTTGATGGCCGCTCGATTGAAGCGGCCATTGTTTCGTGTCAGAGTGTCTGGACTTTCATTCATATTTGAAAAATACCGGAAGCAGTGTTTCTGTCAATACTGAAATATTTACGGCGCGAAAGCCGTATAGCGCATTAGGAAGAGGCGTTTGGCGCTGCTCGCACCCAGCGGCCTGATTGTGCCGGGGTCCGGTGGATAGTCGCGCAAGCGGCCCCAATCGTGGCCAGTCGACCGAAGTAAATCCCGGCGCTCCGTCATTAGCGCGATGTTGTCCGCCCGCTTTACTTCTGCAGGAATCTCCAACGGCAGACAGAATTTTTCTGCGATCACCTCCCACAGCCGCTGCTCGGCTTCGAGGTAGACGCCGAGCTGATACTTGAGGGGCCGTATCACGTCACCTAGGTAGGCTTCCGTGGCGTCGTGCATGAGTGCGCAGAACGCATGCTGCGGGCAGAGCCTGCTGACGTGGACCGAATGTTGAGCGACGCTGTAGGGCACCACGGTCGCGCCGCCGAAACGGTTTATTCCGGCCAGGTGGTGCGCAATGTCCTCAATGCAGATGTCGTCGGGCCGGGGGTCCAATGGCCAGAACTGACGGCCCGAGTAGGTTTGGAACCAGTCCCCGCGGCGGCTCTTCGTAGGTCTCACATATACGATGTGAAAATTCGAGCAGCATTCGCCAACCAGTTTTTTAAAAAACGACAAAAAAACCGCCAGAGGTTGGCTCTGGCGGTTCAGGTCACCTGCAGTCAGTGCTCTGATCTCAGTCGGGAATCACGAAATACTTGGCCTTCTTGATTGCGAGCTTGCGACAGTCCTCGGCGTCCGGCGACTGCACGAGCCATTCGACCAGGTGCCCTTTGCTGACTCCGGCTTTCTTCGCCAGCACGGCCCAAGGTCCCGGCTCGCCCTTCTCGCCAAGGGTCGACGGGCGAACGCTGATTGTTGTATGGACCTTTTTGTTGTCCTTCTTCGGACGACCCGGGTTGTCCAACCGGCGATCTCGTTTCATTCGTTGTTTAGTGGGTTTGCTGCGCTTGCGCGCACGAACACGAGTTCGCGGCATTCGTGCCGCAGGTTCAAGCAGAATATTCGAATCCTTCATAGATTTTTGACTTTCCCCGGCTTATGGACGCGAGTAGCCTCACTTTTCTAGGCTGCTTTTTCGTCAATACTTCCTGTAATATTTCCCTACAGCGCGACACTAAGCACGTCCTGATTTTGCGTCAATATCAAAAAATACGGGTGACGGGTCCGGCCTTACCGAAACCGAGGCTCCGGAAATCTGCCTACGCAGTTCAGACTTCCAGGCATGCTCCTGGGCGCGGGAAAGAGGCTTCCCGCCGATCTGCACGCGCCGCCTGCTGAGCATGAAGACGCAATGGCCTATTGGGCAGCGGCGCATACCTTCCCGTCTTCCACGACGAACACGCCGACGTTGACTGGCACCGTTGCAGGGCATTCACCTACAATGGTCGCCAGGATGGTTTTCTTCTCGCGCTCTGCGCGCTGCACGAACCCGAAGATGCTCTTACCCAGGGACTCCGCGCGGTCGATTAAATCGAGCCCAAAACCTTGGGAATAGAGCGACGAAAGGTCGCTCGATAACTTCATCACTTGCGAAGTCGAGAGCATGCCTGCCTCAGTCCCCTCATAGATGAAGTTCCCACGCTCATCAAACGCGAGCCCCGGAATGCCGCACGAGTCGGAGATGTCCTTCAGCCGGTTAACCTTTTCCTGGCGGATGCCGCGCAGCTTTGCTTCCAGCTCGGCAAGCTGGCTTTCATCAGTTTTGCGAGCTGCATCGCGCTGCACGTTCTTCCGATATTGCTCGGCGCGCACGTTGGTTGCGGCGGCCTGCGAAATCTCTTCATCCAGTTCGCAGGCGTTCGGCGCGGCAGGCAGCGCCAGGGTTGGCTCCGCCAACAGCGGTCGCTGTTTGTTCTCCGCAAGCCACAGGCCGATCTCCGTCACTTTGTCATTCGCGTTCTTGAGCGCGGCTTCAAGTCGCTTGATCTCGTCGCACCAGGCTGACAGCGTTTCGCTCGTCTTCTGAAAAATTCTATTGTGCTCTTCGCGCTCCCTGTTGTCAGCGCGAACAGCGGCCAGTTCGGCTTCAAACTCCACTGTGAATTTCCGAATATTTGCATCGTGCGCGTTCTGAATCTCGGCACGCTTGCGACGCAGCTCCGTCACGTCGACCGCTTCGACCGGCGTCAGGTCGATTTCACCATATCCCTTCAGCTTGGCGCGCAGCTCCCGGGCCTGCTCTTCACAGCGGGCGGCCTCGGCGTCGATGTCGGTCGTGTCGACGTGGAACAGTTCGGCAAAGTAGCGCTTGCGCTCCAGTTCCGTTTTGTTGCGAAGAAAATCCTGGTCGAGCAGGAAGGGGTTGAGGAACTTTTCGATCTCCGCTACGGGTTTAGCGACCGGCTTGCCGTCACGGATAAAGACTACGGGACGCGACTTAGTCGTGCCGTCCTTTGCCCGGTATAACTCGCGAGTGATGGAACCGTTGTCGAAGGTCAGGCACACGGAGCCCTCGTCAGTGCCGTGGCGGAGAATGTCCGAAGGGAACGACCCACCGAACACGAATCGAATCGCGTTCAGAATTGTCGTCTTGCCCTGCTGGACTTCTCCGTAAAACAAGAGCAGCGGCTTGTCGAAGTTAACCGAGATTGACTCGATTTTCCCGATGTTCGTGATGGTCAGATTTTTAACTTGCATAAAATTGGGAGTGCCGGGGCTCGTCAACCGCGTTTCACATCAATGGCGTATTTGCGCGCTGCATCTTGTCCAGTCCTTTGGACAGCCCCGGCAAAATTGTTTCAGAGCCCGGCTTTGGCAACCGGCCGCAGAAGGCGGTCGCGGTTGGTCGTCTCTAGTTTTAACTGGGGTAGATTCAAACTAATCTGTTTCAATTAAAACCTGTTTTGCTTAATACAAACACCTATTGAAGCGCCTAGCCCGACACACGCGAACGGGTCAGGCGCTTTCTCGGGCGACATGCCCGAAACTGGCGGAGGATTCGGTCCCTTCCCTCCCCACCGGGTTATTGGCTTACCCGCGCCCAACCACTAGCGCGGAGCCTCCATAAAATTGGCGGCACGATAGGGTAACCCACCCACACCAGCTCCTGTTGCATTCCTCGTAGCGCGTGCAACCGCGCCCTCGATTTACCAGTCCGGCCTCTAACCGGTTCGTGCCATAAAATTCTTGCGACTGCTTTAGTCCAGTCGCCAGACCTGCGTTTTCGTCTCCGCGCCGGTCGATTCAGACAGTTACCTATTACTCCACAAGACGCAGAACTTGGCAGGATTCGAACCTGCAACTACCGGTCGAAAAGGTGCCTGCTCACGTCATCTGTTATTCTCTCAAAAGAGTCAGACCGCTCCGCAGCAGGCGTGTTTGGGCCGGGCTGTTAACCCTCCTCCCAAAATTGGTGGATGTGGCAGGACTTGAACCTGCGGCGACACTTCCCGGGGAATCGCCCGCCCCAACTACTCACACGTATTTCACAGGATACGTCCCGTTTCCTACGAGCTTTCCTATCTACGCACACCCAAAAGCTTTCAAATTGGTGGACCGTATCGTGGCCCGCTACGCCGGGTTTCTACCGGCTCCGATCTTGCAATCGGAGTTCGAAAAACCGGGGGCGTTCGAAGCTTATGAGGCTCCGAATCCGAGTTAGCAGCTCTTCGCCGACCTTTTGCTAAAGGGTGCGACCGCCCACGTGGATAGTGCGCTTATATCGCGCACAAAATTATCAAAGAACTGAAATCGGCCCTCGGTGTTTCATGAGGCTCATTCACCAATGCCCGTCCACGCGTCTCGCGTGTCACCATGCCGAGGGTTGTTAAAACTACTCAGGAATCGCGCCGGGCTCGGCGTCGACGACCTCGACAGCCGCCGGAGGTTCTGCCACGTCGGGCACTTCCACAGGAGCAACGGGCACTTCCACGGGTGCCGCAGGCACGAACGCGTCGCGCGACTTATCGAACCAGCGCTCGATGGTTTTGTATTGCGCGCCGGTTACGCCGATCTGGCCGGTGGCCCACTCGCCATTTTCGAGACGACGCCAGCCGACTTGCTCCAACACCTTTCCGGCAACGGCTTTGGATTCGAGTTTCAACTGCGCCAGCAGCCCAGCGGCGAGTGCGTCATGACCGCCCGGCGCGCATGCGTGGAGGTGGCCTTCAGGCGACAGGAAGCCGTCGCGAGTTTCGAGGGTGACGGTGGATGGAGTTACGCTATTCATATTTTGTAGGATGGTAAATTGACGAGAGGGGGATCAGCCGTTTTTCCGGAACCAAAAGAGCCAGAGGACCGACCAACCCAGAAAGATGACTGCGAGAAAGGCGAGCACGATTGCCCATCCGAGCCACAGAGGCGCGAGAACCCAGGCCCACGACCAGTTGATGACCCCGCACAGCTTCAGGGTGATGAACACGATTGCCAGGATGCCGGGAAACCCAACGCCGATTGAACCAATCGCGATTTTTTTCTCAGAGGGAGAACTCATATACTTGTGATCTGTTGAGAATTTTCGTCGGCGTCAACCGGTTTCGAAACTTTCTCGAAACCGGTCGACCGATTGCGTTTAAACCTCGGTCTCGCGGCCTTGGTATGTGACCTTCCTCGCGCCAGCTTTCAGTTTGGGCTTCGCGGCCGTTGCCTTGCGGATGATGGCTTCGTTTTCGTTCGCGGGCTTAAGCCCAGCCTTCTGGCGAGCTTTGAGCGCCGCCTGCTCGTTGATCCGGTGGATTGTAGGTAGTCCGTGCATGTGTCCTTTCAGTGGTTTGTTCGGGGTGTCATAAAATTTCAGTTACAACTTGATCTGTTAATCCAAACAGAAAACGTCAACCGGCTTTTGAAAAAAGATCGTAGACTTCGTCGTCAAGCGGGTTCTCAATATACGGAAGCTTCAGGTCGAATTCCTCGTGGTCATCGAACCACGACACGCCGTGCCCCAGCGACTGCATCGCCAGGTAGTGGCCGAACTGGCTCAGGTAGGTGTAGCGCGGGCGTGCTGTGTCCGGCAGCTCGACGTCTTCGAGCAGTTTCTCAAAACTCACGCCGTCCGCCCGGCAGGCCGCTGCCAGGATGCATGCGAGCGACGTCCGGTTACACTGTTCAATGCGCCCAATGAGCCGCCAGGCATGCGCCAGGGCATTGTCAGGAGTGGCAGGAGCCACGTCCATCCAGTCCGCGCCGCCGCTTGCGCCAGGGGCGTCCAGCTCGCCCGACTCGACGGCGTCAGCGTAGGCGGTCACGAAAAGTGTGCGGGCGATTTCCGCGGCGATAATAGTTTCGACAGGGTGCATATCAGATTCCGGTTAAGTGTCCGTTCGGCCACAAATATCGGACGCGGGCCTTTTGGTAATCCGCTGCCGCAAACCCCGCCCGCGCGAATGTTCGGAAGCGGCGCGCCTTGGCCAGGAACCTGGTGGTGCCCCCGCCCTTGGCGAGGAAGCGGGCGGGCGTCGGCCCTTTGCCCAAATACGCCTGCCGCTGCGGCGACAGCTCCACGACAAACGCGACATGCTTCATAAATCAGAGGGTTGCGAGGAACGCCGCCAGTTTGCGCGCCTTGTCGAGCGACAGTGATAGGCTGAAGCTCGCGCTGTCGCGGCTGACATCGACTGAGCCGTCCAGGTGGTCGAGCCGGATGTGCCGCTTTAGGTGCGTGCCGTGGGCGTTACCGGTCGCGACGGAGTTGAGCTTGGCGGCCAGCGCCGCAGCCGTGGCGTTCGTTTCGTTGATATACGCTTCGTGAGCGTCGCGCGCCTCCCGGCAGCGAGCTAAGGCTGCCCGGTAATCCGGCAGGAACCGGCGCTCGATGTCCTTCTTGATCTGTTCCGGCGACTTGTTGGCGTCCACCGTGATCGACGGGGTTTCGCACTTCGGGTTCCATAACCGGCCAGGATAAAACTGCTCGTTGTCGTGCTCGATGCGGGAAGACAGATAGCGCCCGCTGATGTTCAGCCGGTTCTTGTGGCGGTCGTAGCCAATATAAAGCCCTTCATCCCCGCCCAGGCTCAGGTAGCGGACGTGGCCTTCGTCGTCCACCACCAGCTCGGAGCCAGGGAATTGAGCGGCGACGGATTTGATGAGGTTCAGCGCGTGTTGTTTTTCTTCTGCGTATGTCATGGCGTGAGAATGGGGTCTGGAATTGTTTTCGTCAATACTTAAATATGTATTCGTGAAAGAAAATTTTTAAGCTCCACGAAGTAGCTTGATAGCGGCCTGAAACTCTTCAATGCGGGCATCAAAATATCCGGGGTCCGCAGTGCAGGCGCGACGTAGCGCACAGTCCTTGACCTCCTTCTGGAGAGCCTCGATCACGTTGCCGAATCGGGGCGGGTTGCCGCCAAACGTCCCGTCGCAATACTCGCACCCCTCCCCCGTCTTCGAGGGAGTGAACCCTTGGGACGAGCAAACACCGCAGCGCACCCGCCAGATCGCGACCGGATACGCAAAGCGGCTCGGCACGTCACCCAGGCGCGCATCGACCAGGTGCCCTTCCTGGTAGGTGCAGCCGGGGCCGATGACCAGCGCCGTGCGGTGCCCGCACTGGCTGGAACTCATGTCCAGCACCTCGAAGCAGACCACGGCGTCCGCGCCGGGGAGCTTCGACTTGACTTTAAGAACCTCGTGGACCGATGGGTCGAACAGGTCCAGGAACTCGTCCTCCGTTAACTCTTTGATTTCTCCACTGATGTTGTTTCTCATAGTGCGTTTAAACGGGTTGTGCTACTTCGGGCCGGAAAAAGTGTGCGGGCGCTTCCTCGCCAAACTTCCCGCGCCAGTAGAGACGAAGGAAATCGTCGCTGCTGCGCAGGCCGTTATCCCAGTGCTTGACGAAAGTCGGCGGCGTAATGCTCCAAATGCAGCCCGGGTTCTTGACCCGGCTGATTGGGAACAGGCCGCAGTGCCGCGTGCTTGCCTGGCCGTGCTCGAAAGCAAAGCCGTTGGTGAAGACGTAGCGCTTGCCGGACCAGCCGCCGAAGCCCCATGCGTTGTTGGTGTTGACGTCCTCGACGCGAACAGGCGCGCCCAGGCGATCAGTGAGTTGTGCAAGAATTCGTTTCATGAGTTTGTCCATCGGAAATACGCGGCCGGGTCCAGCCCGTTGCCGTTGCAGCTACCGCAGGTGATGTAAGAGCGCCGGTCGATCAGGCTCCTCCGCCGGGCGCGACGGGTGGCATCCACATCGCAGCCCGTGCCCTTGCAGTCGGGGCACAAGTGGCCTTCCGTCAGCGGTGCGGGCAGGTATTCAGTCGTCATGGGAGCGAGAATAGCGGGTCTGCACTTTCTGTCAATACTTTAATATTTTATTTCGCGCCTTCTTGAAACGCCGATACTCCCGCAAGACGCAGGGCCAAGTGTATGCGTCACTGGCCCATCCCCGCCTAATGGCCTCAAAAAATTTGTTCGCTTCGGTCGTCTCCAGAGGACACAAAGGTCCCGCAAGCCATTGCAGCGCCGCCATTTTTTCCGAGAACTCCGGTGGCCGTCCAACTGTTTGCGCAGCTCCGGATCATCGGCCTTTTTGATGCACTCACTTCCGACGAAACTCTGTTTCCCGTCGGCGGCGACTATGTGGTGCAGATATCGAATCCTCGTCGAGCAACGCATGCACTGCTCGGACAGGTCGCCCGTGTCCGTGACGATCTCCAGCGTGTATGGCGGTGGCCCGAGCCCGGCTACTTCGAACGGGTGCATAAACGTGCGCGCAGCGTCCGGCATTGCTGAACGGCCTTCTTGCTGTAGGGCCGACGAAAACATCCGCGCTGCCCTACCCTTCGCCAGCACACCCTGCCCTCGACGTCCTTGAGCGGGTGCGCCTTGATCGCTGCCGAAAACCGACTGCGCTCTTCCGGCGACAGGCTGGGCGGTGCGTGGAACAAGAGACGGGTTGCGAGCGACGCGAGACGCGCGCAGGTGTCCGAGTGCCAGGAAAACTTTGAGAAAATCCTCATGCCGTCGCCTCCAGCCACTCGACGGTGAACCCGCCCAGGCCCCCTTGCAGGCCGAGCGATCTGGCCTTCCGCATTGCCGAACCCACAAGGATATAGCCGGGAGTTTTGGAGCTTGCCACGCCGACACAGAAACACACGGACTCTCCAGCCGAATTGCAGACGCGCACCCGTCGCTGCTCCTTATAGACGCGAAGACTGGCCTGCCGGTCGCGTCCCCGGACAGTCCGCAAACGGTATTGCTTCTGGAACTCCCTCAGGGTTCGGACGCCGCGGTCCCACCACCCGCAGAACTCTGATACCGAAAATCGCCATCCATTGTTGAACCCGCTTCGAACCATTTTGAAGGGCAGTTCCCCCGCCCCCGGCATTACGGTAACGCCCCTGTCAAAAACTATCTCACCGGGGAACTCGTGCCGGACGCCCTTCCATGAGCCGAAGTTGCGGTCCCAACGGAAGTGGGACGTGTCCCAGTCTTTTGGTCTCGACGGACCGAGCCTTGCCTCAAGTTCCGCGAGTTCCGCGAGTTCCGCCATCTCGGCGCTCCCCTCGTTGACATTCTTGTAGGCCATAAATTCAGCTCGTGGCAGTGCGCGTGCGGCGGGCTGCCCGGTTCACGTAGTTAGGCTGCCAGTGACGGATTGGCTCCGGCTGGTTAGTCGCTGCGCGGAACTCGTCACCGGCTGCGTGGGCGACGGAGTGCGGTGACTCGTGACCGGCTTCGAGTGCCCGGTCGAGTGTGAAGGATTCGATTGCTGTGGTGATTTCAGTTAGGGTGTGCATAAATCAATTGCGGCTATTTTGTTCGCGTAGCTCAGCCGACACCCGGCGGCATTCTTGCGTCAACATTCGCGCAAGCGCAGGAGCCTCTTGGCGCACGAAGGCGCATGCAGCCTGCCATTCCTCTTCAGTCAACGGCTCGTCCGCTCCTGGCGGTAGCTGAACGCCACGAAGAACCTCAGTTTTAAGTCTCTGGGCCAGCCCCGGTCCGCCGATGATTTCAAGCAGATAGTAGGCTATGTCGATTCTCTTTTTGGGAGTGTTAGTGGTTTTGTTTTGCATAAAATTCAGAGGTAGAAGAAAAGGTAACCCGCGGACGCGTGCGTCCAGTAGATGCCGGGCTCCTGGCGGTCCGTCCAGTGGTCTCCGTATGGAACGGCAGCGGTTTCTTTTTCAAAAACCAGAGCTGTTTCAGCCGAGCCCTGGTAAGGTGGCGCTGTCCATCCGCGAAGCTTCCACCCAGGACGCACCACGTAACCCTGCCTGTTGAAATACGTGCCGCGTCTCAGAATCACGGTGTCAACAGGCATTACACCGCCAAGGCAATTCTCATGGTTGAGTTTGTGCGAGGGGAAGCGCCGCTTGAACAACTCGCTCACCGGCCTATAGCCTGGAAACTCTTCGACGGACGGGGCGGACTGGGATTTAGTGGGCATAAAAATTAGGCGGGGCTCGCTCAGAAAGCAGCTTCTAAAGCTTTTAAAAGCGCGTCCTGGCCCACGTCTTTGAAAAGCCTTTTCAAGAGCGTCTGGGGCTTGGGTTTATCGTAGGAGAGCCCTAGCGAATCCGCATATTTGAGGCACGCCTTCCGTTGCTCAGGGGTTAACTCCACCACGTAGCTTACTTTTACTTTGTGCGCTTTCATTCGGTGACGGGATTCAGAGGCAAAAAATTCGGGAGAGCTTGCAATCTCGGCACTCACAGCGAACCACGGCGCGCAGCATGCGGGCTGCGCCCATGGCGGTGTCCTCGTGGACTGCGTGGACGACGTCGTCGCAGGTGCGCCATCCGGACTTCAGGATAACCCAATAGCCGTCGCCGCTGCTCTTCTCGTTGCCGACCTCCAGGACCTTGTCGGCGTGCCGCTCGCACTCATCGAGCAGCCCTTTGGGAATGTGTCCGCGTGTCGTGAATTTGCTCATAAAATCAGGCTGCGTTGCGTTTGTTGCGGGCGACGATCTCCTTGGCGTGGTAGGCCCGCTCCCACTGCGTCAGGCCCTTCTTGGTGCCGCCGCAGATGTCGATGTAGAACCCCCGGACGCGCTCGCTGGCGCGACGATAGGAGCACTTCGGGCTGATGAAGCACTGGACCGTCAGGCTCGACCGGTCCCAGGCAACCTGGGAGGCGACTTCGATCACGACTTCGACCGTGCTGCCGAATGGCCTGACTTCGATCTTCGGCTCGTGGCCGAGGCTGCGCACGTAGGCGATGAACTTTGCGGCCCGGGACTTGGCCGGGACTTCGAGTTTTTGTTCAATGACGTTTTCCATGTGCGCGAGAATAGGTGATGAATCTATTTTCGTCAATACGTAAATATGTATTTAGTGAAAAATCTTTTGCAGCCTCACGGCAGCGCCCCCTGCGGGCCGCGAAAAGTCTGCCTGCCGTGCCAGCGCAGATACGCCCGACGCAGGCTCGGGTCCAGCACGTTGACTTGCCCCCAGGTGCGCGCCTGGCAGTCTTCGACCGGATACCACCACACGTTGCCGTTTTCGAGCTTCACGGGAAGCATGGACGGGTCGGTCTGCTCTTTCACAACCACGCCGAAACCCTTGTATCGTGCGGAGTAGACGCGCACCGGCTGGCCGGGTTTAAACAGTTGGTTGCGGATTTCGCGCAACGCCCACGAGGCGTCCCTGAGAGTGGACTGTGCGGCCTTGTAGCTGATGACGGCGCGCCGGAGTTCGGGTAGCAAGGTCATGATTATTGACGGGGTGCGATAGAAGTTGCCACCAGGACAGCGCAGTTGAGCTCATGGTCGGGCTTGTGAATCGTGCCCCCACCCCGCGAATAGTCCACAGCTTGCTCCTTGCCGCAGAACACGCACTCCACCACGTCCCGACCGCTGCCGAGGGTGTATTCGCGGGTCCAGTGTTCGAGAACGGCCTGAGTCACAATCCGAAGGTCGTCCCTCGACACCTCAATGAGAGAGGGTTCGATTGATCGGATAGTTGCTTTCATGATTCGAGTTTTTTGATTTGCACTTCGGAGTAACCCAGGCGGCGCAGGAAATTGCGCGCCTCGGTCTTTGTCATGCCGCCTGCGATGGCAGCGCCTGCGATGGCAGCGCCTGCGTCGTGCATCGCGAGCGTCTGCAGCGCGATGCGCTTTTGATGACGTTCAAAAACAGAGAGCTTGGTCTTCATGAGCGGATCAAAAAGGTGTATTCGAGCACGTCGCCCCCGAGCTGGGTAGCGTCATTACTGCGGGCGAAATGAGCCTCTTCAGAACAGTCCACCGGGCTCGGCAGGTTGTGCGACAGCAGCCAATAATCAATGCGACTGCTTTCCCCGTCTTCGAGCCCGCTGGCGTCGCCGTTAATCAGGTAGCTCGCCCAAGACGCGGGCAAGGTGTAGGTGACGGGCTCAAGCTTCGATTCACGCGAAGACTGCGCGCCGCAGTTGCGGCAGCGGGAGTGAACCCGGTTTCCAAGGCAACCCAGTTCCACCAGGTCGCCACCACAGATAGAGCATTCAGCGTTCATACGCGCCTCAAGCTTCGAGCGCCACGAGCTGCGCGGGCAGCCGGGCCAGCAGGGTTTTCTGCGCGTCCAGGCGCTGCTTCAAAAACTCCCGGCGATGCAGCGGGCGAAGGTTACTGAGGTTGGCGTCCGGGTTGACCTCGAACCGGCGCAACACCTGGGCGACAGACTCAGCCGAGTAGCAGATTGCGCCACAGCAGTGATCGGCCAAAAGGTCCAAGGAGCGGAAGGCACGCACGCCGTTCTCGACTGTGACGACGACCGGCAGGCCCCGGAAGTCGGCGACCAGGAGATAGGGCGTGCCGTCGAGCACGGGCCGGTCGAGCTGGCGTTGGATGTCTGCGATTGATGCTTCGATTGATTCGATGATGGCTTTCATAAGTGTTCGTGTTGAGGGTTAAAGGGACTTGATTGCTTCGTTGAGGAGTTCGGCGCGCAGCGCCACACAGCCCTTCGGGGCGATGAAGCCGGAAGGCACGTAAAACGGGCGGCGGTCGGCTTGCGCCTTCAGCACGTCGGCCAGAACGCGCGGGACGACACGCTCTCGACGCAATAGAGCTCGCCGCCGATGCGGTAGACCGCTGCTTCCTGGGAGATGTCGAAGGGCGAGTTCGGATTGTTGCGCCGAAAAAGGTCCGAGACGCCAGCCCAAATCGCGCCCGCAGGCTTCGGGTAGTAGCGCTTGCCGTTGGCTGCCTGGTAGGCGGCGCGCACAGAGCCGTGGTTGTCCTGTCGGACCCAGAAGATAGGGAGGCTGGCCATAGCAGGTTACGAGTTGAAGGCCACTTCCGCCACGCCGCCGAAAAATCCGCCCCGCTCCTTGGCGATGGATTGTCCGAGCACCCGGGCGCAGTCGACCGGGTAGTGGTAAGGCCCGTCAGAGAGCACCACGACGTCGTTGACGAGCACTTGGACATTGCGCCCGGAGTAGTGGGCGACCACAAGGGGCTTGCCAAGTTCCTTGGCTCGAACCGCTGCTGGCAGAAAGATGTTTCTCATGTGCAAGAGCTTAACGGCGTCAATATTTTCGTCAATACTTTTTTAAATCTTTTTTGAAGCGAAGAATCCCCAATGTTTACGGGTCAAAATCGGCATCATCGAAAACCCAATGATACCGAACCCACAAAAGCCACAGGCAGCAGGCCGCGAAGGCGAGGAAACCGACCGAGAGAAGAACCAGGAAGAGCGTCCACATACTCAAGAGGCTTTGGGGTTGGCATCTTTTCCAGGCCACGAAATCAGGTGCCAGGGAGCCACAATGATCGCCTGCACATCGTCGACCGGGATGGCCACGGTATTGACTCGGTCGTTGTAAAGGTCGGGACGTTCGGCGACCTGGGCAGCGGTCAGCCGGTTGGCGTAGGCCAGGTCCCGCGTGAGCATGCCCACCCCAGGACCCTGGAAGACCGCGAAACCATCACGAGGGGAATCCCGGAGCGAGAGAACGAAGAACCAGTTGCGTGGTGCGGGCTTCGTGTCGGGTGTTGCAGGCTGCCGGTCAGGTGTTGCCGAGTGCGTGTAACCGGCGACCGATAACGCGAAAAGAGCGACGAGGCACAGAATGGCGAAAAAGGCTTCCATGGGTCCTCCTTAAAACTTGGCACGGACTAAGGCAAGATACTCCTCGGTCTCGTAGTAGACGTAGCCCCTGGAGGGTTCTTCGACCTTTCGCAGGTAGCCGAGGCGAAGCAGCGATTCAGCTAGGCGGACTGATTCCGAGGGCTTGCCCCAGACCCACCCGCAGCCGCGGTAGTAACGACCATGGCGACCGAGTGCCTGTAAAAACAGGAGCTGTGTTTTTCCGAGTTTCTTTCGTGAGATCATAGTGTTGTCATTGGGTTAACGTTTTGCTGGATAGGACAGATCGGGGCTTCGAGTTCCTTGTGCCACTTAGACCGAGATATGCAGTCGAGCTGGCCGGTGGCCGGGTTCTCAGAAAACTCGAAAAAGTGAACCTCGCAGCACGCTGAAAACTTGCCATGCTCGCAGGTGATGATGGCGCTGCGCCTGTTGCACTTCGGGCAAAAGTCGGTGTTCTCCAACGCTTCCGCAGTGACCATGGCCAGGTGGCGCTGGCGAAGCGGGCTCATGCCCAAAACCGCTGCGACGTGATTGACTTGCCTCATCAGGTTGCCGAAGGCCAGTCGCACGTCGTCGATTGTCGGCTGGTTGCCACCCCTGATGTGTGGCGTGTAGCGGGTGATGGCATCAGCGACTTTGGGTAACGGGCTGACGGCTGCGTAGTTCCCGTTGAAGGCTTCCGGGAAGTTGAGACGTGTGAAGCGGCAGTCGAGACCGGGTGCGGAAAAACAGATGACCGCGTTGTCGTAGACCCGGGCAGCTTCTTCGGCTGTGGCGTAGGAGCCGAGATAGATGAGCTTGCCCTTGGCCGAGTAGTGGACTTTGTAGGGCAGTGCCCGTGACCCACTTGGGTAGACGCCGACAAAATTTTGTTCGTTCACATAAAGGATATGGTGAAAAGGGCTACCGGCTGCCAACCAGTTTTTTTGAAAGGATCTTTTGGAAGCCACAAAAGGCCGAAAACAAAGGGAAAAGGGCAGAAAAACAGCTATGATAGAAAGCCGCCAGACTCAACTTTAAGTTGGTCGGTCCGGCCCTTTTTTTGGCTCTTACACTACTCTCTTACTTTTAAGGGGGTCGCGTATATAAAACAGGGTATAGATCGAAGAAAAGGTGCCGGATCGACCAACTTAAAGTTGAGTCCAGCCGCTTTCTATCATGCCTCCTTTTTCCCCTGAATCCCCAGGTTTTTCAGGCTTTTCCGCTTTTCAAAAGACCTTTGCATGACGCTGCGTTTAAACGGCTCCTGGCGAATTTCGCCCAAACTGGTTGGCGGCGGCCTGTTCCGGCGCTCATATTAGGGAAAGGACAATGAAGCCCCGACAAAAACTGTTCGAGACCGCCCCGACCGCCGCCCGGGACCTCCGCAAGAAGGCCCAGCAGAGTTTGCGAGCGAAGTCCCGTCGTGAGTGGAAAGCGAAAGCCCAAGCCAATGGCCCTGCCTCAAGTCAATAAAAACGCGCTCGACGTTGCGCAGATTTTTCAGACCTACGTTGCCTTCAACGGCGACGCAGGCAAGACCGCCCTGACACTTGACATCGACGTCGAGACGGTGCGCGACCTGGCCAGCGCTGAACATTGGACGGACAAAGTTCGCGAGTGGAACAAGCTGCGCGAAGGCGACCCACGCAACACGCAAATCCAGATCAACCGTGCCGTCAATTACGTCCAGGCCCATCGTGCGCGTGCATTGCTCGACAAAGTCATTCAGCACTTGTCCCAAGGCGACGCTGAAGACCTGGTTGATCGCCTGACGGTCAACACCAAGTTCGGCCCTGAATTCAAGACGCGCGCCCTGACCGACCTGGTGAAGGCTATGGAGGCTTGCCAACTCATGACCCAACGCGCACTCGGCGACACCGCTGAAGAACGCCCCACGAGCCAGGAGGACGGCAAGGGCTCGAACGTGGCGCTCTTGGTCATGAATGCGATGAATGCCGCTGAGTCTTCCGGTCTTGATTCTGTCGCCTTGGTGCGCCAGCAGCTCGCGCAAGAGTCGGTCCCCCAGCTCCCTCCCGCTAAGTGACGCTCGACGAGTTCCACGCCTATCACGCCGCCGAGCTGCGACGCTTTTTCGTCGCTCGCTTCGGCCGCGGTTGGCAGCGTCGTTTTTGTGAACGCGCCGGGCTGTCCGTGTTCCCTCATTGCGCCAAGGGCGAGAGTGTGCCCCCTGCCCCAACTTTGCGAAAACTTGAGGAGGTTGCGCGCTCGCTCGGTTGGCGTCCGAAGATCACGTTGACTAATGGTGATATTCCGGCATTCGAGCGAAATCGGGTTGCGAGGTTCGAATCATTAGTAACTCGCCTATCTTTAGCAGGCTTCCCGACCCGAGAGATCGTCCAGTCCGTAGATGTTTCGCCAGGCAGATTTTGCCTAGTTCCACGAATTTCTTGTGTCTGGAATCTTTTACAGCACAAACACAGGCATGCACCCAGAGGCACTGATGTTCTCCCCCTAGCAATCCGAGGAGAACCAAGCCCAGAGCAGAGGACTAATGGTCCTCTCTCCTCTGATGAGCCGAACCCGATAACGGTAAAGTCGCTGCTGGAGGCTCCTGCCTTGGTCTCGCCCCTTCCCCCGGCGGCACCTGCACCCCCGCCACCGACCCCCACCCGGACGGGGGGCGAGCCGACCCCCGCCATTTCGCTCAGTCCTCGCCGCGCGGTAAAAATTGTCTATCGTGAGAAGCCTTCCTTATGGGACAGAGCACCCAAATTCTCTCATCGTCGGAACAAGTTGTTCATGTTTTCGCGCACGATTCGACGGCTGGTGAAGGCGCTCGATAAATCCACAGAACTCTCCTTGGATGCCCGGCTCCGAGTCCTCTCCCGCACGGCCCGGCAGATCGACGGCGTCATCTACCACTGGGAGAACAGCAGAAAACTGGCAGACTGCGAAGACATCGGTTGACGACCGGGGGTCTAACTCAACAGATCATGTTAGTGATGGCTCAGTAATTCCGCGGAGCCGCGCTCCGTAGGAGTAACATGAGAAGACGCTTGTTGAGTTTCGTTCTGGCCGCATTTTTGGTTTTCCCCGTCCTGGCGGAGATTTCACTCGAACCCAAAACGGTGACGCTGCTTTGGGACCCCCACCCGCAGGCAGCGGAGGTGACCATCGTCGTTTATCACTCCACTGACCTGCTCACCTGGGAGAAGGAAGTGGAGGTCCCCGGCACCCAATCCAGCGTCTCCTTCGAGGTTGTCCCCGGGGCGCACTACTATCGCGCGACCGCGAAAAACTTCTGGGGCGAGTCCGATTTTTCAAATGTCGCGAGCACTCCGAGCCTGCCGGTCGCGACGAGTAATTTGCAAATCCGGCTGGGTAATTAAAGAACCGGTTGACGTTTAGTGCGCCGATTCTCATATCGAATTTAGAGAAGCGTGTGGTGAGACGAAGTTAAAGAACAATGCTTGCGGTTCGGCCCATGGGGTCGAGTAGGTCTCAAACTCCTCGTAAACAACGAGCGCCCGCACCGCCACACGCACTCCCTGAAATTTATGACAAGTTTGATCCTATTCCTTACCGGGACCGTCTTCGGAGCAGCAGCACTCTTCGTGCTCTGGCCAGTTTACTGTTGCATGACCCGCAAGCCGGTGCTCGGGCACTGTAAGACGATCATTAACTCAGACCCCAAGTTTGGCTCAGCCCGCGTCTACAACCGCGTGCCCGTCGTTTTTGGGGGCGAGCGGAATTACCTGCTGCTCACGAACGGGGAGATGGCAAACGCGCTCGGCCGCACGGCGAGTAACCCGGAGGACTGCCCTGAGCCCAATGAATCGCCTCTGACCTGGCCGGTCCTCCGCGTTGACGCATGATCTGCGCTCTTTTCATCGTGGCGCTCGCCGACACAGTCGACTGGCGAAAGTCCGATTGGTTCGCTGAATGGCAGCGGCTCGCTCGCCGCGACTATCACGGAGTCTGCCACGCACCTCTTTTCCACTACTGATGAAGTATCTCATCTACCCATTCCGCGTTGTCGTTATGTTTTTGCTCTGGGTGCTCATGCACCTCGGACAAAGGCAGTGGGCGACACCCGCGTTCGATTGGGTTGAAGAACACACTTGGGCACCCACGCAGCGCACCTTTTTCCTGCTGCTCGCCCCGTTCAGCGCACGCATCCGCTGCAAATATTATCTGCACGACTACAAGGATTGCGACTGCGCGTGGCCTGCGCACTTTAAGCATCACACCTGTTTTCGCTGCGGGACTTCATTTACGATCTGATGAGCCTTCCCGACACAATCAACGGCCTCTTCGAGTTCCTCGCGGGCTTCATGGTCCTGAACCACTGCCGCGTGCTCTATCGCGAGAAGCAGGTGAAGGGTATCTCGACACTCTCCACCGCGTTCTTCGCAGCCTGGGGCGGGTGGAACCTTTTCTATTACCCGCACCTGGGTCAGTGGCTCTCGTTTTTCGGCGGCTTGTTCATCTTCGCGGCCAACCTCCTTTGGGTCGCCATGCTCTTGCATTACCGGACCCGGACTGAGCGTGCCGTGAAGGAACTTTGTCCGTCAGAGACTCCGTATGTTTGCCCCGGCAAGATGACACCTTCCGGATTTAAGCCCGGCGCGTGGGAAATACCTATCTGCGTGCGTTGTGGCGCGAACACTTCTGAGCACGCTTGCGGTTGTCCCGCACCGTCGCTTCGTATCCGGACCTACTCAATTCCGGAGCCTTTGAAAACAAATATCAGCAACGCATTGAATAATCCCCTATGAGTAACTCACCTCGAAAAGTAATCGCCGTCGATCTCGACGGAACGCTCGCGGAGTATCACGGCTGGCGCGGACGCACCCGCATTGGGAGCCCAATCGAGCCGATGGTTGAGCGCGTCAAACAGTGGCTGGCCCAAGGATACGAAGTCGAGATTTTCACTGCCCGCATGGCCCCCGTCGATCTGGGTCACGACGATGGCGGCGTGAGTCCTACTGACGTTCTGGCTGCCATTGAGGCGTGGTGCGAGAAGCACATTGGCCGGAAGCTGCCGGTCACCGCCACCAAACGGAGGTTCTACTCTGAGTTCTGGGACGACCGCGCCGTCCAAATTATTCCGAACACCGGCATTCCCGTCGCCGAGCAAGCGCTGAATGCGCTCAGCGAAGCCGAGGAGGTTTACAAAGGCTTCCTGGAACTAGGCCCACCTCCACCCGCGGCAGCAGAGCTTCTCGAAAGGCTCCGCGTGGCCCTCGGACTTCCTGAGGACATGAAGCCCAAGGAAGCGTCGCCGATCATCCTGGCGCGCGGCAACCCACTAAAGGGACTCAAAATATGATGGCGGACGTCAGCGACATTTTTCTCAGGCCGTCCGTGCTCGACCGCATTCGCAAGCGCTTCATCGTCCACTTACCAGAATCGCTGCGCCACACGTCCACTGATGTCGAATCCTATATCGACCACATGGCGAGGACGGTTGCGGTCTCTTTCGAGATGTGGGTGCTTGGCGAGAACCTTGCGCCTGTCGTGGTCGAGCGGGTGCCGACCACCTGGTGGCAGCATCTCAAAAAGGCGCACGCCCCGGAGTGGTTTTTGAAGCGATGGCCGGTCACGACCCGTGATGTGGTGGCTCTCTCGACTGCGATCTACCCAGAGCTCAAGTTTCAGGTGCCTCCAGACCAAAGTCGTGTGCAGGTCTATCTCAACCCGCTGAAGGGGCTCAAGATATGAATCACGATTCCAAGTCCCATACGAAGCTCCCTGTCGAGGCCGTGATTATGATGTGCGAGACGGTTCTCGACGCGGTGAAGCGGCAGCGCGAACAAGAGGATCGCGAGACGTTCGAGGAATCGCGCCTTCCGCGACGACGGAAATTCGGCTGGTTCGGGCCTTGGTTGCCGGAGGAAACGTGGGGAGAGTTTTGGAAACGTGAGGCCAGCGAGCGCAGTGGCTTTTCTCGGGCTTCGGTCCGCGGTTGGGGCAACCGCGACGTCGCAAACAAAGTCCTAACGCTGTGCCGAACGGCCAAGAGGATGGGCCAGGAGTTTGTCTGGGTAACTGCGGAAGACATGGGGTATTTGGTATGAGTAAGCGTTTGACGAAAGAGGCGCAAATCGAGCGCGACGATTTTACCGGGCTTTACGGAGAAGGAAATTGTTCCTGCCACTTGAGTCCGCCTTGCAATAGCTGCACGCATCCCGGTAACCCGCGTAACCAGGAAGAGGATGAAGCGTGTTGGGAGGAAGAGCCCCCTATTTTCTCCGCCCGCGTTTTGGTGACCGGCAAAGACCCGCAGGAGGTTTTCTCTAACCTTTCCACGCTCATTTGTGCCGCGTGCGAGCACAAGCAACGCGAGGGCGGGCTGTGGCCAATTCTGGTCAGCATGAAAGAGGGAAGTATTGCAGCCGTTGAAGGCGAAGTCGTGCCTTTAAAGATGAAACCCTTTCTCCCGGCATGAACTTTTGCACGATCTGCGGCGATCCGCTCAACACCTCGAACGGCTTCTGCCCGCTTTGCAGCATGTTCAGCCGCGTTGCGAAGGACGAGCCAGTGAGCGTCCACGTCCCGCCTGACGGGCTGAAGCTCACCTCGCCTTTCGGCACGTTGGACATCTCCGGCGACTATCGCACCGTCCATATCCTGGGGGAAAAGTGACACGCCAGGACTTAGTCAACATCGCCTCCGGCCACCTGCACGCAGAGCAGATGGTCGACGCTGCGCGCGCCATTGCGGAATTCTCAGGCATCCCGGCAAAGCGCGTGGACAACAACAAAATCGCGCTCGAACTGTGCAACTCACTTTTCTACTGGTGCCTGAACAACGACCGCTACGACTACGCAGCGCAGCTCATTTGGGGTGAGACACTCTTCACGGCCAAGCCCCGTTGCACGCGTATGGTGTGGAACGAGTTGAAGGAGAGTGACTCGTTAATGCTCATGGGCGCGGCCTCGATGTCGAAGTCCTACGGCGCGGGCGCGTGGTTCCTGCTCGATTGGGTGCGTGATCCGGAATACACGAGCGTCAACGTCGTCGGCCCGAGCGAGGACCACCTCAAGGACAACCTTTTCACGCACTTGGTCACGATGCACCGCAGCAGCACGCTGCCGTTGCCGGGCGTGATTGGCGACCTCTTTATCGGCTTGGACCCGCGCGCCAAGAAGTCGGCAATCCGCGGCATCATCATTCCGACCGGCAAAAAGTCCGGCCGCCTCCAAGGTCGCAAAGCGGTGCCGCGCAAAAAGCCGCACCCAATCTTCGGCCGGATGTCGCGCATCCGTTTCTTTCTGGACGAGTTGGAGAAAATCCCTGTCGGCGTCTGGAAGGACATCGACAACATTTTTGCGAACATGGACGGCGAAGCGGGCCGGTTCAAAATCGCGGGCGCGTTCAACCCCGAAGACCCGAGCGGCCAGGTGGCGCTGCGGTGCGAGCCGCCTCAAGGCTGGGAAGCTTTCAACCCGGAGTCCGACGAACTCTGGACAAGCAAGCGTGGCTGGCGCGTGCTGCGCCTGGACGCGGCGAAGTGCGAGAACGTAGTGGAGAACCGGGTGATTTACCCCGGCTTGCAGACGCGCATCGGCTTCGACCGCATCATCAGTAATGCGGGTGGAGTTGACACACCCGGGTATTGGACCATGGCCCGCGCATGCTTCCCGCGGGGCGGCGCAATCTACTCAGTTTTTTCCACAACGCTCGCGACGAAGATGCGCGGCGAGTTCATGTTTGCCGAAGAGCCGATGAATGTGGCTTCGGTCGACAGCGCGCTCGAAGGCTCCGACACCGCGGAAATGGCGGTCGGTCGTTTCGGCAAGGCGATTGGCATCCGTTACGCGCCGAGCTTCGAGCACCCGAACGGGCGCGAGGTTCTCTTTCGCGATGCACTCGGCAAGCCACGCATGCGCTGGGCTCTGCAGCTCGACCAGATTTTTCCGCTCGCAAAAGGCGACACGGTCAAGGTTGCCATGGAGGTCAAAGAGAAGGCGCAGAAGTTCAAGGTCGCGCCTGGCTGCCTCATGCTCGACCGCACCGGCAACGGCGCGGGTGTTCACGATCTGCTCAAGTCGCTCTGGTCTGAAGAAGTCCGCGGCGTGAACTACCAGGAGAGCGCGACAGAGAAGAAAATCCTGGAAGAGGACACGAAGACCGCGAAGGAGGAATACGAGCGCGTGGTCTCTGAGCTGTGGTTTGCTGCCAAGAAGTGGTCGGAGTTTGAATTCCTCAAGGTGAAGCCTGAGGCCATGAGCGAAGAGCTGGCTCGGGAGCTCACCGGTCGGCGTTACGACGCGGCCAAACTGACGCGCGTTGAGTCGAAGGTCGACTACAAGAGCCGCGGCAATCCGTCGCCGAACAAGGCCGACGCGCTGACGCTGCTCGTCCACGCTGCGCGCACGGCGAGCGGAGTAATTCCGTCCGCGGCCGACGACTGCGCAGGCACCGTGGTAACTGGCCAAGGGCAGCACGAGGAGCCGATCCCCGTAATCTGCTGCGAGTCGAATCGTTTCGACGACCTCGACTAAGTTTTTTCCAACTCCGGTTGACGTTTCTCCCTCCAGTTAACATATCGAATATGATGACGTTGAATCCGAATCTCTTCCCGCCCGAGGGTTACCGCTTTGTGGATGCGGACGGGGTGGAGCACTTCGGACAGTCCCTGGAACAACTGGTCAAACACCTCGGGGAATATCGGGTGAGGGTTGGCAGGCCGCCAGGTGATCCGCACCGCGAGGTGATGGATTACCTGTGCGGTCGGTTCCCTGATCTCTGCGTGCCGGACGAGGCGGAGTTACAGCGGCGGGTGGTGTGGACTCGGGTGATGGGATCGATCTCCAAGTGGGTGCATGAGCGCTCAGGAGAGGGGCCTGCTACCATTTCTTCCCAGGAAGAGGTGAATCGACGGGTCGCGATCTGTGACCAGTGCCCTTTGAACGTCGAATGGACTTCACCTTGCCGCCCGTGCGGTAAGCTCACGGCGAAACTTTTGGCCGGGCTTACACACCCAGCCAAGCCGGTTGCAGCGTTGGAAGGTCGAGCCTGTTTAAACGCAGGCGATGATTTGTCAGTTGCAGTCTGGTTGTCAGAGGGCCTGCTCCTGAGCGGAGTGCCAGCCAAGTGTTGGCGCGGAGATGCTCAGGACAGCCCCTCTAACACCCAGAAGCTTTGAGTTATGACAGTCCCGAATCCAGTCACGTTTCTGAGGGCGGTCGGTCGAGCGCTGCGCGCTGCGTGGCGAGGGCAGCCCCTGCGTGTCACGAATGACGTCGTCGTGGCGAGAGTCCAAAAGTGCCAGGAGCAGGACACGTGTTACGACGCGCGCTTCAACCAGTGCCGCCATTGCAGTTGTTTTGTCTCCCTGAAGGCCAATTTCGCGACCGAGAGTTGCCCGCGAGGTCTTTGGAAGCGCGAATTTTTGAAAACCAGTTGACGCAGCCCACTAATTTTCTCAAGTCATCTTTGTGGAGGAAACGAAAACTCATAATAACGGGGTAGCCTCGACTAACTCACCCGATTTGCAGCTTGGGGGGATGGATCACACCCCGGCTATCATCAATATCGAGCAGGCGGTCGCCCTCGTGAACAGTCTCGTCGCAGAAAACGACGAGCGTTCGAAGAAAAACGCCCGCATCCAGGAGAAGTATAACGCCGAGCGGCCCTTCAACCCGGCGAAATTGAAGTCGGACGGCCTCGACTGGAAGTCCAACTTCACCACAAAGCCGCTCGCGAGCTTGATCGACAAGGTCGTGCCACGTTTCACGACCGCCCTGCGCAACGTCCGGTATCTCACCGCGTCGAAGTTACCTGACCGCTTCCCCCAGGCCGCCGAGAAGACCGAGTTTTTCCGCCGCGAGATTACTGAATTCTGCCGCGGGCGCGAAGGTTGGGATGAATTTCTTTCTGAAATCGCGCACGAGGACGTTTTATTCGGCTACACTGCTGTCGGATGGCTGACAACCTGGTCGTGGTTTCCCGAACATTATCGCCAGGACTGCTTTCTCGTGCCCCAAGGCACCAAACATTCGGCAAAAACCGCTCCGATCGTTTGTCTGAAGAAGTCCTACCTCCTTCACGAGTTGTTTGACCTGGTCCGCGATCCTGAAGCGGCCAAGGCGGCTGGCTGGAACGTTCCCGAAGTCATCAAATCGATAAACGAGGCCACGCCGGACAACCGGCGCAGCACCGAAACCGATGTTGAACGGGTTTATGCGGACCTGGCGCGCGAGTCTTCCGTCCTCTCCTCCTTTACAGGCGCGACAACGATCAACGCATGGCACGTTTTGGTGTCTGAAGTCGACGGGCGCATCACTCACGTTGCCTTCGATGCCAACAGCAAGAAGCAACTTTTCTGGAAGTCCAAGAAATACGACCGCATGAGCGACGCGGTGTCGTTCTACTCGTTCCAGCACGGCAACGGGAACATTCATGGCAGCAAAGGAATCGGCCGCGAACTCTACGCCATGGCCGGAGTGCTCGACCGCGCGCGGAATGAAGTTGTCGACCGGCTGCAGCTCAGTGGAAAGCTCGTTCTGCAGTGCGATGAGAAGTTCATCAAGCGGTTCCGCATGTCGGTAGTCGGCAACGCGATCCTCATTGCGACCGGTTACAACGTCCAGCAGGCAAAAATCGACGGCGGCGTTGAATCGTTCTTCGCTCTCGACAGTTTTCTGACAGACATCCTTGACCAGGTCGCCGGTTCCACGTCCCCCAAAGTGATTGAGGGCGAGCGTGTGACCAAAGCGCAGGTCGAGTTACTCGCATCACGCGAGGAGGAGCGCCGCGACGCCATTATCGAGCGATTTCTCACTCAGTTTTCCCGAATGATGTCGACCGTGCAGCGCCGGGCGTGCGACCCGCGCACCTTGGACGACGACGCAAAGGAATTGCAGGCTCGTTTGCTCACTCGGCTCACGCAGGAGGAGCTGGCCTACATCTCAACCCAGCCCGCGGTGTCTGCAGTCAACGATTACTCGGAAGCGGAGCGCCAGCAGATCGCACTCATCGCCCAGGAGGGCCGCGGGAACCCGCTCTACAACCAATACGAGCTGGAAAAGCGCAGCCTCACCGCGAAAGTCAGCGCGGAGTTTGCTGACAAACTGCTTTTGCCGCAAAACGACCCCACCGAAGAGGCGGAAAACGTGCGGCTGCAGAAACTTGAGCTGCTGTTGCTGCAAAACGGCCACGAAGTGCCGATTTCGCCTCGGGACAACCACCTCGTGCATATGGCGGTCGTTCGCGACGTCGTAAACGGCATGCTGGAGATGGCCGTGGACAATCCTCAGGTGCTTCCAACGATGCAGTCACTTGCGCAGCACGCAATGGCGCATTTTGAGGCGGCCCAAGCTGGGAAAATGCAAGGGTTGGAGGAATTCCAGGCATGGATTCAAAAACTTTCGCAGGCGATTGGTCAACTCGCGCAAATCGAGCAGGAAGCCGCGGCCACCGCCCCCATTGAACAACCAGTAGCATGAAGTTCTTCAAACACCTCCTCGCGTATTTCCAAGAATCCCGCCGCCGGGCACTCCCGGTGAGCCCGGGCTTAGCCCCTTGGAACAAATCGTCCTCGGAGCTGCTCAAGCAGTTCCTGAGCACGCCTGTCGGACGGCAGTTTTTGCTTCAGCTCGCCGATCACCGGCCGCCGTTGGTTTCGGCCTCTTCGGACGTCAACCAGGTGGCACTCGCGGCCGCAGAGGCTGTCGGTTTTGAGCGTGCGTATAACACGATTTTGTCGTTGGCCACTCCTCCGGTCGAGGAGAGCCCAGAAACTGAACACTACCCCTCCTTAGACGACGACTCTAAGTGGACTGAGCCCAAGCAATAAACATGGACGAACTCGAATTACGAGCCAAAGCCGAGTCGACCGATCTGACTCCTGAAGCCTCGGCGGACACGATGTCTGCCCTCGATTCTCTGGCGGCAGCGGAGACGGGTCAAACCCCCGACGCAGGAGAAACTCCTGGGGCGGACGAAACCATCACACCCAAGCCCGACGCAAAGCCAGCGGCCGCTGCAACTCCCGCGGCTGAAGCCCCGAAGCCGGGCGCGGAGAACACTCCCGCACCCGAAGCGGACCCTCTGGACGCCATCCAGCTCCCGCCCCACACAAAGCCCAAGTCGGCCGAGGCTTTTGAGACGCTGAAGAAGGCGGCGAAGGAAGCCCAGGCGAATCTGCGCAAGCAGCTCGAAGAGACAACCGGCACCCGCGCAAAGCTGGAGCAGGAATTGAACGACCTCCGCGGCAAAGTCGGCGTTGTGCCCGAAGAGGTCAAAACCGAACTCGAAGAGCTGCGGAAGTTCCGCCTGTCGCACGACGTTACCAGCGACCCGACCTTCAAGGAATTCGACACCAAGGTGGCAAACAACGTCGAAGCCGTCTGGAAAAAGCTCGAAGGCGCAGGCATCAGCGCGGAGCAAGTCAAGCGCATGAAGGAAATCGGTTTTGACCAGCTCGACTGGGACCCGATTTTGCCGAAGCTGCCGGTCGCCATGCGTCGGTTCGTCGAGGCGACCCTCGTCGAGAACGTCAAACTTTCGGACGAGAAAGCGTTGGCTCTGGAGAAGGCGAAAGCAAACGCTCAGGGTTTTATGAAGGAACGGACTGAGCGCGAGGTCAAGACCCTGACTGAGACGGCCAACAAGTTCCTTGCGAACCTCCCCTGGACCGCTCTGAAGCAGGTCCCGGCCAACGCCACGCCCGAGCAGCGCGCCGAGATCGAAGCCGCGAACACCCTGGCACAGCAGACCCAGGCGCGGATGAAGGAGTTTTTGTCCGACCGCTCTCCCGCGCGTCACGCGGAACTCGCAGTTGGCACCGCGCTCGCCTATAAATTCAAAGGTGAACTCGACGGCGTGCTGGCCCAGCTCGACAAAGTCACCAAGGAGAAGGACACCGCGCTCAAGACCATTACGGAAGAACGGGACAAACTGAAGGCGGAACTCGAAGCGATTCGACGCGCTGAAGACCCCCGGCCCGGCGGCGAGCATGTTCGTCCGACAACGGCAGTATCGAAAGCGTCAGTTCACGTGGACGCCTCGACCGCTCTTGAGGAGCTGTATAAGCAGCAACTGTCCCAGGGCGCAGCCGATTAACTTCGCCTCGATCACCAACTCAACCCCCGAACGTTAATTGCGTTCGGGGGTTACTTTTTTATAACTCCGGTTGCCAAATCATGGGTGAACTTCTCATATTAATTATGTAGAGCTAAAACAATTTTCTGACGCCGCTCACGTTGGAACGGGCCTGATAAGTCTCTCTGTGGCCGGGAGGGTTGAAGTGCGCTGTGGTGTGTATCCCAGCGTAGTAGTTAAACAAAACAACCATTCCGGCTAATACGCCGGTAGTTCAAGGAGAAGTTAGTTATGGCGTATCAGATTGATACAGGTGCGATTTCCAATATCGCGAAGAAAGACACGAATCGGCTTACGGGTGCTGTGGCCAAGTGTCTGGCGGCGAACAGCCCATTCATCGGTGTCCTCCGCGGCGGAACTTTCGCTTCCGGCCAGGGTGACGTGGTTACTTCGGCGGTTGAAATGCCCGCTGCTCCCGGCGACTCGCTCGCGGTTCCGACATTCGTGAACCAGACGGCCATCGCTGGCACCAACGGCACTGCTGAGAAAACCGGCAAGGTCGACTTCACCTACCAGCTCCAAGGTAAGCGCGGAACTGGTCCCAAGGTGAACGTCAAGCTCGGCTTCGGTGCGTTCAAATCCAGTTACCTGACGGCGGAAGATGCGCTGAAGAAGCTCATCACGCAGTATATCAACGCGGACATCCAGGCTCAGCTCGTGCTGAAGTCTGCCACGAAGATCACTGCGAACTCCGCTGCAGCGAACCTCGCTGCCAACATCAAGGGCGGCTCAGAAACCGACATCGGCAACACCTTCCAGAGCATGACGCTGCCTAACTCGCAGCTCAGCTTCAAGTTTTTGCATGCGTGTGCTCGCCATCTGCGCGAAGCGCTGTTCGGTGAAATGTTCCCCGCGAGCGGTAAGGGCCAGGCCCACTTCCGTTTCATCGGATCGAACGACATCATTGAGGCGTTCCGCAACGAAATCGGCGTCGAGAAGGTTCTGCTCTCGCTCACCGAGGGTGGTTACAAGCTCGGCGAGGAAGCCGTCAGCGGCTACTCCTTCGAGACGTCTCCTGCGTATCGAGGCATCGCGTTCGGCTCTACCCAACGTCCGATGCGCTTCAACGCAATCGACGGTGGCACGTTCCTCCCGACCTGGATTGACCCGGTTGTCAACGTGGTCGACGCAGGCACGCAGACCGCGTATTCCAAGGTGAATCCGGCCTGGCTCAGCGCGACCTACGAAGTGGGCATCCTGCTCGCCGAAGGCACGTTCGAGCGCCAGATTCCCGAGCAGTATGTCGGCGAAGGCACGTTCAAGTTCGCTCCGCAGCTCCATGGGGGGGAACTGGAATGGCACTACGTCAAGGACAACGACACCAACACGTGGGGTGATTTCGGCTGGCACAAATACCAGATCACCAGGGCCTACAAGCCCCTGCGCCCGCAGCACATCATGGTGTTCATCTACAAGCGCGCTTCAACTGACCTCGGTCTGACGGCGATCTAAGTAAAATTTGACGAGGCGGCTCGTCAATAGGGGGTAGTAGGAGCCGGTCAGTATGCAAAGCTGACCGGCTCTTTTTCTGAACGGGCGGTTTTCAATTTTCTTATGAGCAACTTTCGATGGGACAAATATCCGCAAGCCGACCAACCGGCGAGCGGAGACGCGATTGTGGTCGGTCAACCAGGGCCTGGCGGCTCCGGTATTGAGCGACAAGTATCAACATCTGACTTCGCGGCCTGGTCCGCGGCGCAGCACCCAGACGTGCGGCCCGGAGGCCGTGTTTTCACGCCAAACATCCAGGCGAGCCTGCCTCAAGACAAAGCATTCATGGGTTTCCCCATGTTGGCAGCACATCCGGATGGAACGCTGTATTGCCTATACGGCGAGAACACGATGGGCCAGACCGCTACCGCTACCCTCGACGCGAGAATGGTGAAGTCGACAGACGGCGGCAAGACATGGTCCGCGGCCTGGACGGTTTTTTCTGCCGCGAACCGATTCCACAACAAGTCGTTCGGCATTACTCGGGAGGGTAAGTTTATCCTCTTGTTGCAGCAGGGCCAGTTGGTGGGAGGTGCCTACGTCGTGGAAACTCGGAAGCTGTCCTGTCTCACGTCGTGGAACGGGATTGATTGGATTGAAGAGTTTGTCTTCTCTGACAGTCAATTCGAGAGTGCCGTTGGTTTGATCGTGCTTTGGGGCCGAGTCGAGCAGGTCGGCAATACCTTGGTAGCGGCGGCTTACAATCAGTCTGCGTCGACTACTTCCAGGGCTTACTGCCTGAAGTCGGTGGACAACGGCAAGACTTGGACGGCGCATCTCGTAAACAACGCAACTCTCAACGGACTGGCGTCTGAGAACTTCATCATCCCGTTGAACGAGCAGGTATATTTTCTACTCGCCCGTAACGCCGCGAATAACACCCTCGTGACCGGACTCAGCACTGATGCAGGGCTCAACTGGAGCTTCAAGGGCTCAATCCTGACCTACACGGACAACGCTTCAGCCGGTTTCGACAATGCGGTGCCTGTGATTACCCGAGCTGACTATGGCGGAGCTCTGACGGTGCTTTACGGTCGCCGCGTGGACGGCAAGCTGCTCATGGCAAGTGATTTCCTCACGAATGCGATCTCACCGACCACGCCTAATCCGCTGCCTATCAGCAAAAACTGGCTGGATACGGGTCTGAAGATCAACACTGCAGTGACCGGCGAAGGAGGCTACGTATCGGCTCTCTGTCTGGCGGACAGTGGTGAGATTTTCATCGCTTACTACGACTACGCGGCCAGCACGGGAACCATCAAGTTCGCGGTCCTCAACCCAGCTCCGCCGACGCGGCAAACACTTGCGTTTTTCCCGCAAGTAACGGGCGCTCCCAACGCAGTCCCAGTCGCGGCGGACTTTGGGACGGAGCCTGGAACTCGCTACATCATCAAGAACGTGGCAGGGGTGCTCATGTGTTACTGGTATAACGGCACGACCGTTTCGTCAAAACAGCTCGCGCCGTAATTCGCACCCGACCCGCTTTTTCTCATGCACTCTATCAATGATTATTTGCGCCGGATTGTCGGGACGTTGTATGCCCCTGGCGATTCGGTGAATGACATGCTGCGGAAGCTCAGCTCTGCGGTTTCAAATCAGCGCGGAGGAGTATTGTTTACCTCCTCCGCAATCAAGAACTTGGGGGCTTCCAGCGGGAGCATTGTTCCGACAGGGGTAGGGTCCATGGTAATTCCTGCCAATTCGGTAGTCTCGGGGAGCCGCTACCGGATAAGCGCCATTTGTAAGTTCAACAATCTTGAAACCGGGGATATGAACTTCCTGGTTTACATTGGGGCCTCGGAGGTAGCTGGAGCTTCCGTTAGTTTTAACACCGTCGCGAATGTCTCTCTGAACTTCGTGGTTGACATCTCCTTCCTGAGCGCCGGAGCCGGTGGAACATGTGTTGTTGGCATCTCTCTAGCGCCCCAGAATGGGGTTCAAACCATCTTCCTGGGTAATTTGATCGTGCCCGCGACTGTTAATACCACCCAGGCACAGACGGTAGACCTCCGAATCCAATGGGACGGCCCTGAGACCAGCACAACTCACTGCAGCATTCTAACTTTCGAAAAGCTGCTTTGATTCCGGGTGACATTTGCTTCCCTAAACATCATATAAAAGTAGGCACCTATGGGCTTAGATAACATCGCCGCGCTGGAAGCGCGGACACAGTTCCTTGAGGATGCGGTGAAGGAAATGAAGGACGACATCAAGGCCATCCTCGGGGCTGTGCAAGACTTGAAGCTGACTCTCGCGACTGCACCCTCGCGGGAGTCCTTCGAACTGCTGGAGCAGCGTGTCCGTTCGTTGGAAGACGAACTCAACAAGGCCCGCGGCGGGTGGAAGGCTATGGTCACAATCGGAAGTTTAGTAGGAGCCGTCATCGGGTGGGTGTTCAGCTATTTTTCGAAATGACGAATCTATACGCGTTGTTTGTTGCGGTCGCACTCGTTTTTACCAGCGGGTGCAGCGTGCTTTTGCCGAAGAAGGTTGAGTTCTTTCAGGACAAGGTTGCCACTTTTCCGGAAGCAAAGTTGTCCGAGAAAGAGACCCAACGACAGGCAGCCGCCATGGCCGCGGTGAAGGCTGAGCAGGTCTTGCTCGCCGCAGTGTCGAATCATGTGCCGGAGTCAGTTGTTTCTCCTGCAAAGGACGTGGCGGTTTTGACCGAGGCGGTAGCGCTCAGTGTGGGACCTCCTGCAAAGCCCTGGGGAGGGACTGCTACCAATCTGGCCGCCAAACTCGATTCCTCAGTCGCGTCCCTGAATCGTCGCGTCGACAGCTTCAAGGCGGACAATAACTCGAATGCGGGTAAGAAGATCGAGGGAACCGGGGTTTTCCAGGTCGGGTATTTTTCCATGCTGGCGGTGCTGCTCGGGGGGCTGGCTCTACTGTGGGTTGGTCTTAAGCTTTACGGCCTCGTCAATCCGGTTGTCGGCCTCGGAACGAATGTGGTGGGACGCGTGGCGTCGACTGCGCTCAATAAGGCGGTCGCGGAAGTAACTGAAGGGGGGGAATGGTTTAAGGAATATCTCGCCGAGAGTGATTTGGACGACCAAATCAAGTCGAAGGTGAAAGAGTTATTCAGTCGCGCGCACGTGGAAGCACAGTCTCGCGACACGCAGGCGCTGGTTGAGCGTTTGACAATCCACTAATTTTATGAGCTGCCCGGATAGCACTTGTCCAGACAACACGCCTGAGGCGGAGACGCTTCCATCGGCGATTGAGAATTTCATTCTCCACTTTTTCGGCACCTTGAACAAGGTCGCTGGCGAAGACGGCACTGTAACGTGGGAACTCCCGTGCAGCTTGGAGGAAGGTTTACCAGAGACTCCGCGGTTACCCGGTGAGGGTGTTGCCTGTTATCTCATGAGGCTGCTCGAAGAGGGCATCACCGTAACAGGTAAGGATGCCTTCGCGCTGACTACCGAGTCCTTTGTCCAGCCGGAGATCGGCGGCGACGTTGAGGTCGGCGTTACCAACCCGGACCCTTTTGCAGTAGGCCAATATGTGTGGGGTTCGACAGGAGGCTTTTACACCGTTGTCACTATCGCCGGATCGGTGATTACTCTACGCAACCTCTACGCGCCCCCGCACAACCTCAGCGCGGCTGTTACAGTTCCCGCGGGAGTGAAAATCTTGCCTTCAGGGGCTCCTGAAGCTGCTGGCCCTCAAGGCGAGCAGGGTCCTGCGGGTCCTCAAGGTCCTGTCGGTCCCGCCGGTCCTGCTGGGGCGGTCGGTCCCGCGGGAGCAGTCGGCCCTCAAGGACCTCCTGGATCGGAACCAGCTCGGTTTTGGAATTTCACTAAGGCGGGCACCCATTACTGGGTATGCCCAACCGGGGTGACCCAGGTCCGTGTCAAAACCTTTGGCGCTGGTGGCGGCGGGGGCGGCGGCGCGTCAACTGCAAACGGTGGCGGCAACGGTTTCGGGGGAGGCGGCGGCGAATACGCAGAGCGTCAAGTGACAGTCACGCCAGGGACCACTTATCACTGCGTCGTTGGTTCGGGGGGCACGGGCGGCACCGGCGGTGACTCCGAAGCAGATGGCAGCGACGGCGGAGCCAGTCAGTTCTCTGACACGTTCACGACTTTCCTCGAAGCCAAGGGCGGCAAGGGTGGCGGCAATGCCGTTGACGGCGCAGTCGGCGCGGGCGGAACGGGCGGCGCAGGAACCGCGACTCTTCGGTTGGTCGGTTTTGCCGGGTCGGTTGAGCGCGGGGGGCATTGTGCCCGTGAAGGCGTCGGCGGTTTCAGCGGCAATGACGGCGAGACGCCAGGAGGCGGCGGGGCGGGCGGTCCCGGAGCCGGGACGGGAGATGGTGCCGAAGGGGGCGACGGAGGAAACGGTCGGATTGTGGTTGAGATTACCAGCGCATGAGTAATTGCACTGGATTAGCGTTTGCAAAGAAGCAGGCGGAAAGCGGAGACCCCGTTTCCCGCCGTTCTCGCACGCTGTCCGATGCAGGCGCTGGCTTTTGTGACAACCCAGTAATCCGGCCGACCCCATGCTTCCCTGAAGGTTTTGCAGTCCCCTTCAGCGTGACAGAAGAAGTTGACTCACTTGTGGTGTCGAGTTCCTACTTTTCGGCGTATCGATACAACTTTCGTTTCAATATTTACAGGTCCACCTCGCCAGAAGGTCCATTCACGCTTATTGCGGAGGCTGTCCAGCTTCCTGCCGGGCAATTCGTCGATGAAGATGTCGAATTTGGGGTTACCTACCACTACCAAGTTTCAGCCGTGCAGCCTTGCGGGGAGAGTAATCCCGTTGGCTCGGGTTCTGGTTCAGGGACTCCTCAATGCTTCCCCGCGAGTTGGTCTTTGACTGTTACAGTTACAGCGGGAGATGGTTATCTATTGATTGCTAGTCCCTCGTTTGACGGGTCGAAGTCGTTTCGTTTGTATCGTTCGTCTGCCGCAGGAGGTCCGTATGAAGTCCTGGCGGACGGACACGGGCCATTTGAAGATTCGGACGTTATTGCAGGGGATACTTATTACTACGTCGTAGCGGAGCTTCGCCATTGCGGCGAGCGAGCCTCGGCCGAGGTTTCGGGGGTTCTGCCCATTACCGAACTCGTGCCACTAATCGTCCCTCACCTCCCGGTTGTCGTCGACCCATACACCGCGAACTACACAGGGACAAAAGGAATTGTCTCCGCCAGCTCCGAGCTTCCAATTTTTAACACCCGGGCCTATGCCGCCGTTGATACTTTCGTTTCGTCGTGGCAGCACGACGGACCCCGACCCATTGGCGGCCCCGCAGAAGTTCCGACCCAGCAATGGCTGCAGTATCAATTTTTCGCACCTACGCTGGCAACGCATTATAATTGCGCGCTCCACGGACCCGCGGGGAGACAATGTATCCTGCAGGCGTCAAACGATGGTGAAAATTGGATCGATCTCGTGAACTTCTCTAGCCCCCATGGAGGGTTTCCAATTAATGATAACCCCCTACCAATTCCCGCGCCAGGCAGTTACCTGTTCTATCGCCTGTATTTTCCTGGGTCGCCGTTAGATGTTCTGGAACTCCAGTTGTTCGGACCTGCCAGTGCGTAAGTGTTATGAAGGAGCGAATTTGTAAGTCTACCCCCTTGTTCCGGCAAACCGATGAGCGGTTGGTTCTCGGCCCTCCTGGACCTGCAGGCCCGCAAGGTCCACAAGGTCCTGCAGGCCCCCAAGGCCCCCACGGCGGCCCGCCCGGACCGCAAGGACCAGTCGGCCCTCAAGGACCATCGGGACCGGTCGGACCCCAAGGTCCGAGCGGCCCAGCAGGAGATGACGGCGCTTCGGCCTACGAGGTCGCTGTCGCGAACGGTTTTGTCGGCACAGAGGCAGAGTGGCTTCAGTCGCTTGTGGGTCCGGAGGGACCTGAAGGGCCACAAGGACCTCCCGGAGAAGGCGGAGGTGGCGGAGGCTACGTCACGAGCGTTACAGCTCCTTTGAACGTGAGCTCGGGAAACCTGAGTCTGCCATTGCCTGCCGCGGGTTTTATTCATTTTTCGGCTAGCGGTGGGGTCGGGGGAAGTTCCTCGCTGCAGTTTGATTCGATCAATGGCTGGGTTGGGATCGGTGGCGCGCCGACTGGGGGTCCGTTAGCTTTGCGCGGCACTGTTACCGGCACTGCATATGGGTTCAACTCCGTTCTGGTTTTCAACCCAACCGCGGATACAATAGGACAACTCATTGGCGGTCTTGCCCGTGCCGAAAAAGATGGGGCCTTCAATGTGAATTCGCAGGGAGTCATCGGTCTTCTAGGCCAGGCCCAGAACAAGGGATCGGGCACGGTGACAACGGCAATCGGATGCGTCGGACGAGTTCTCAATACCGGGACGGGGCCGATCAATTTCGGTCTCGGATTACTTGCGGAAACCCCTTTAATTAGTGGATCAGCAACCATCGGCACCGCGCGCGGACTGCAGATTAACACTCAGACGGTGCCCGGCGTGACCACTGGTTACGGGATATACTGCCAGGGGGCCGACGATTACAACTATTTTGCGGGCCGCGTCGGGTGCGGTATCGGAACCCCGACCGCGAAACTGCACCTGGCGGCGGGGTCCGCTGCTGCAACTACGGCCCCGCTCAAATTTACAACCGGCGCTCTCATGACGACGCCGGAAGCGGGTGCCGTCGAGTTCCTGACGGATAAGTTATACACGACCATCACGACCGGAGCTGCCCGGAAGGAAGTCACGCTCAACGACGCGGCGCTCAGCACTGAGTGTGTTCCCGTTGCGACGTCTACCGGCCGCCTTACCAACACGAGTCTTCGGTATGGTGTGACCTCGTCCAATTTCCTGTGCGGGAACCCGACAAACGTCCTCGATTTTATATCAGCGACATTCTGCGCCATTCTTGGGGGGACCAACAATACCATCGGAGGAGAACTCGACGCATCTATCATCGTCGGCGGTGTAGACAACGAGATCGACGGGGTCGTCGGTGAAACTTCCTCGATAATTCTCGGTGGGATTGGGAATCATATTCAGGGGGCATCTAACTGCACGATCATTGGCGGTCGGGATAACTATCTGGACCCGGGGGCAGACGGCACGACTGTGATCGGTCGGGATAACACGTCTGTTTCGCCTGGGTATGCGCTCATCATCGGAAACGGGAATACGAACCCCGTGTCCACCTTTAAAGACATTTTCATCGGTAATCAAAACAAGGGTTTGAAAATCCCTTTTTCGACCGGGAATGTCGAAGTGGTTGGTGGATCATTGACTGCTGGAGCAGTCACCGCGACGAGTCTCACCTCTCCTACTGGAGTCGATGGAACTTCTTGGTTCATCAATGCGAACGGAACCTTCCAGTTCGGCAGCAACGATTCCATTGGACGATTTCGCGTCGGGGTCGACAACACCCTTCGGTTCGGCGAAGGAGTGTTCTCAGTAGACTCGTCCGGCAATGTTGACGCAGCAGGAAACTTCAGCTTGGGGGGCCACGTAACAGGTCCGTTGCAAGTGGTGAACGGGGACACGTCGGCGACACTCAGCAGCTTCGTAGACGGTTTTATCGAATACCCTTTTCTCGACTGGTCGGGGAACAGTGCATCTGGAGGAGTGATTCAAGGGCCTGTCCACGTCCTTGGAGACACGGCCACGCCTGGGGCCGAGCCTTGGATCGGCCTGATGAACGCTGACGGAACCCCGTTGGCGTCAATGTCTATTGATACTTCGGGTTCGTTGTCTTTGGTTTCGACGGACACGATCACGCTGAGCGGTAGCACGACGGTTATCGGCACGTTGACTGCCACCGGCGGATACACTGGCGCACCGTTGGTGACTGAAAGCACCACCTCTCGGACGCTGCAACTATCGGACACCGGCAAGTATATCCTCTGCACGAATGCCTCGGCTGTGACAATCACTGTGCCGCAGCAATCCTCCGTCGCATGGCCGGTCGGGACAGAAATCATGATCGAGCAGAACGGGACTGGCCAGGTTACAGTGGCCGCGGGCAGTGGAGCGACGGTGAACACGTCCTCGACGCTGAAAAGCCGAGCTCGGTATTCCGTCATCGGACTCAAGAGGGTGAGCACCGACGTTTGGACGCTAACAGGAGACACTGAATGAGTTTTTTCAGCGTAGTAAGCGGGTCGCGACGGCGAACGTCGGCTTCTATCGATCTGGTCAGCAATTTGACGGCGCATTGGACGTTGGACAATACGCTCAGTGACTCTTCAGGAGGTGGAAGGACGCTTGCAACTGGGACCGTCAGCCCAACCTTCGAAACCCCTGGGCGAGTTGGGACCCATCATGCCAAGCTCGTCGCTGCTTCTTCGCAGTATTTTCGAGCCAACGATTGGTTTTATTCTGACGTGTTTACGATCTCGATTTGGGCGTTCCCCGAAACGGTTGATGGGAATGGTCGGTCCCTGATTATCAAGAGAAACTCTGCTGGATTCACGGCAGGGACTGCAGAGTGGGCGCTCAGCAACACCTCAACGGCGCTTACCTATTTTTGCCACGATGCGTCGGCGGTGAACGCCGTTGTCCTTACTGGCCCATCATTGCCCGTGAACACATGGTCCCACGTTGTCGTTGTCCAGCGCGGGAATGGCAATCCTGCTTCGCTTTACATAAACGGTGTGGAGGTGGATTCGCAAACGCAAGTCGCCGCAATGAGGGACACGGCCTCGCAGGTTTCCCTCGGGGTGCGCTCAAATAACGACAACAACCGCTATTGGAACGGGCGATTGGACGATGCGCGAGTCTATATCCGCGCTCTGAACAGTGCGGAGGTGTCCGCTCTCGCCGCTATGGGGACGCCGATGAGCATGATCCGCGAAACCTACGGAGGCACAGCAGCCACCAGCAACCTGGGTTCTTCGGGAACGCAATACAAAGCTTCAAAGTTCACACCAGCCAGCAGCTACATCCTCGAAAAGGTGGAGGGGCTGATTTATGCAAATGGCACTCCCTCAGGGACAATTACAGGTTTCGTTTGGGCGGATAACGCGGGCGTTCCGGGCACGATACTGGCGACGAGCACCAACACCGTTGACGGGAGCGGGATTACGACCTCCACCAGTGGGGACTGGTATGCCTTTGAGTTCAGCGGGGTTGCTTTGACATCCGGCACACCATACTGGTTTGGCTACGGTTCCTCCACTGTGAACGGTTCCAACTTCTACCGCATTTTGTGTGGCAATGCAGGGACCGGGGACATCCGCGAAGGAACCAATCCTCCGTTGACCAACGTCAGCAGCCGCGCTCACGCCATTCGCATTTACGCTTCCTCCTAATCCCGACCGGTTGACGCACTTTCCATATTACAGGGAGAGATTGTTTTTTATGGACCCTATTAATCTTGGCCGAAAGTGGGATACGTCCCTTGAAGTTTGCGCTCCGTGTCCTCCCACCGCCTCGAAGGATAAGGAGCCCGAAGTTCACTACCCCTCGCTCTATATCGACGGGGTGAAAGACCTTCCGGATTTCCCCGACGAAGGGACTATCACCGTTCGGTTCAAGAAAGTCCGCGAGTCGAAGGAGACCTACAAAGGCAAGAAAACGGAATCCTGCTCTCTCGACATCATCGAGATTCTTGACGTCTCCCGCGATCAAGCCTCGAAAGGCGACGACCGCGAAGCCGAGCTTGACCGACTCGCCAAGGAAGAGGTTGGAGACGACGAATAATGGTTCTGGTCGAAAACATTTGGGACGAGGCCCGGCAAATCGTTGGTAACTCCAACGATCAGGTGGTGTTTAAACGCATTACCGACGCCGTCGAACTGCTGGCGAACAAAGGTGATTGGGACCCGCTTATGGGGACTCTCGACATCTGCGTCTCCGGCCGCACAATCGCCCTGCCCCGCGAAGTCGAAACTGTCCTGGCCGTGAACATGGTCGGGCAGCCCGCCATTCCTCGTGACCAGCTTTTCAGCTTTCACATCAACGGTCCCGGCGAGTGCGGGCCGGAGCTTGCCTGGCAGTGGATGGACCTGGGCGAGGCTTGCGTCTACCGCGAAATTGAATGTCCGTCGAAGCTGATTGGCTTCTGTGCAGAGGCAGAGGACGCCAATTGCGAACTTTGGGTCGAGGGCGAAGACGTCAACGGCAATCTCGTCAGGACCAAGGTCGGTAACACCTGGGTAAACGGTTGGAAGGTCCCGGTGTTCCCCAACTACCAGGCGCTTCCTGCCGATGCCCCCGTCTTCTCCCGTATCACCCGCGTCCGGAAGCCGGTCACCGCGGGTCCGGTCCGCCTGTCGACGGTTGACAACGACGAAAACTTCGGGCTGTTGCTCGGTATTTTTCAGTCCGATGAGACGGCCCCGAGATACCGGCGCATTCGCATCTCGCAATCCGTCGCATTCGTTCGGATTTTCTTTCGGCGTCGTGAGTTTGTCGTCCGCAGCAAAAAGGATTTGATTCCGCTGCACAACTCTCAGGCGGTGCTGATGATGTTGCGCGCGTTGAAGGCATATGCGACGCCAGGGGAGTTTCCAAACGGTGAGGCGTTCGAATCGACGGCAATGCGCTGGTTGTCGGAAGAGCAATACACGCGCACGGCTCCAGTCATCCACCCAATTCAAGTTCATGATGCGACCCCGTTGAACGATCCTTCGGACTCCATCGAATAATGACTGGGGCAATTAAAGACGGCGACATGCGCTTCGCCCGCGGGTTGGACTCTGCGTCCGACCCCTCTGCCCTTTTGCCCGAGAGCTACGCGTGGTCGGTCAACATGCTTAATCGGGGCGGCGTATTGCAGACTCGGCCTGGCTATCGCCAGCGATTCACGCTGCCGGAAGGCAAACTGCAGGGCCTGACTGTATTTACGCCCCGCGTTGGCACGCCCGTTTTAATCGCCATTGTTGCAGGAAAGGTTTATACCTCTCACTACCCATTCACGTCGTATCAAGCGGTGGTAGGAGATCAGCTTTCGGCGACCGCAGATCACGTCTTCGCGGAGCAGGCCACCCGTTCGGTCGAGCGGAACCCAGACGGTTCCCTGAAACTTATTTCCCCGCAAAGCGTGTTGATGTTGCAGGACGGGAAAAGTCCCGCGGCTTACTTCGACGGGTATCGCACGACTTCGACAAACTCAGTCCCCCAGGGCACCCACATGAAGTGGGTATCTGGGCGGCTGTGGGTGGCGCGCGGCCCTCAACTCTTTGCTTCCGACATCGCGGACCCCCTTAACTTCATCGAGCAGAAGACAAATACGCTCGGCGGGATTAATTATTATCTGCTTCCAGACGATTGCACCGGGATGGCTACAACTCCCGGCCTTCAGCTTTCTCCGCTGTTCGCGTTTACCAACTCGACCACAACGGCTTTCCAAACGACCGTTCTAAACCGTGCTGCCTGGTCCTCGCTCGCACAATTCCAGCAGACTATTTTCCCCAACATCGGCACCGTTTCTGCACGTTCGATTGTCTCGCGCGCCGGGCTGCTCTGGTGGTATTCGCAGTTCGGACTCGTGAACTTCGATGCAGCAGCTTTTTCTGAAAGCTCGTCCCGCATCGATCTCATGGACAACGAACTCGCGCGAAGCAAGAGCTGTTTGAGTCCAGACTTGTCGGGCATAGCGGCAGCCAGCTATGGGAACTTCCTGCTTGTGAGTGTTCCACATGCGTCGCTGCGCAATCGGCACACATGGGTCCACGACGCAACGTCCCACGACCTCGCCAACGAAGCGCTTCCACCGTGCTGGTCGTCTGTTTGGACGGGAGTCAATCCGGTGCAATGGGTCAGGCTGACCATCGCAGGTCGCACACGCCTGTTTTGTGCCTCAGTCGATGACGACGGTCAGAACCGGGTCTACGAAGCCTTCACGAACGAACGCCGCGACAACGGCGTGGATATTCCGTGGGTTGTTGAGACGCGAGGATACACTGGGGGCGCGCCGGTGAGCCCGAAAGAGCTTCGATTTTTGGAGTATGGGCTGTCTGACATTCACGGCCAGGTGAACTTGAAAATCTCTTGGGCTGGCGTGGGTCGCGGTCGTTGGAAAACCCTTGCTGAGCGTGAGTTCAGGGCCGCCGAGGGCAATATTTCAGGTGGTCAGTCGTTCCGTTCAGACTCGGCACTGTTCGCTCTGAAATCGCAGTCTCGATTCGGTCGCACTGAGGATTTGCAGAACGTCCCCGAAGACACCTTGTCGTCTGCTGGAATCGACGGAAACGTATTTACGACTGAGAGCGAGCGCGAAGTAGTCGACACCGCTTTTCAGTTCCGTATCGAAGGTTCGGGTCAATGCTCGGTTCGTTCGCTGCGTGTCTTCATGGACCCTATTGCTGACTCGGACCGTGGAATGCCTGACAAGGCAGAGACTGAAGCGGGTCTCGTGCGTTACGATGGGGCAGCGTCCCGCAACCAAGAGGGTCTGCAGGAGGCTCCGACAATCTTTTCGTCAACCAAGTCCGCGGAGGCGCGTTATAAAAATTACGGTGTCGGTGCATCGGCCGCAGTCGTTTCTTCTATTTCTCAATCGGAAGCGGACAAGCGAGCGTTGCAAACCGCGCAAGCCAGAGCAGACTTTCAACTCGCGGCAACCGTGCCGCCATATGTGGGAGGCTCGTTAGCCGAATGAGGGAAGCGTTCGAACTGACCTACAGCGTTCCGCCGTTGGATGTTAACGGCGTCGGGCAAATCGTCCTCCCGGTTCCGGATAAACCGGTAATCGTTCGTATCGACGAAGAAGCTTTGGTGTGGAAAGCGGCAGCGCGGGCGACAAGCTACATCATCCAAACACTTGAGGGGACGCTTTGGCAGGTGGTCACGACCACTACCGAGCTGAGCTACCCAGAACCCGCGGTAGGGAACTACTACCGTGTGCTGGCGCATAACACCGGGGGTAATAGCAACCCGTCTAACGCAGTGCGGTTCACAGGAATTGTATCATGAGTATCCGAATCGAAGCAGCGCCTATCCCGGCATCGTTCCAAGGCACGCCCCAGCAATGGCTGGAGGCATTTTTGGACCGTCTTAAAGTCACGAGCGACGGGCTGAGTTTTGTCATCAGCGACGTTGCGCCCGGCTCGAATCAAGGCCCCTGGCTTAAAGGTGGGAAGAAGTGGTTCGTGTGGGATGAGGAAGTCCCAGGATATGTTCCGCTGGATATTTCGGAGTCCTACACTCCGCAGATTCACATCGGCGATGCGGCTCCGGATGAAGAGGGCGAGTATGCGATCTGGCTCAAGACCTCGGGCAGCACAATCGTAGGGTTTTTCTGGTGGGCCGGGTCGTCCTCAGGTTGGGTTGCCCAGCCGAAGGAATTGCAGCCTGGAGTAATTACGACGGCGCACCTCCAGGACCAGGCAGTCACCCGCGAAAAAGTCAAGCCCGGTGAAATTGTCGGCTCTCTTCTTGGAAACGATCTTCCAATCAATAAGTTCGAACGCGGGGCACCTTACGAGGTGATGCAGATGTCCGGCGACGGCGGCACCGCTCGCTGGGGGCACTGGATCAAGGCAAGCGCCGAGCAGGCCGTAGCTGTAGACTCCGTCATCGAGGTCGAGCACGGATTGGGTCGCATCCCGACCTATTTTGTGCCCGTCTTGGTGTGCAAGGAAGAAGACCGGCAGTGGCAGCCCGGTGACGAAGTCGATCTGGCGATGTCCGTGAACTCCCAGGACGTGTCCAACAACGGCAGCACGTTTTTCCGCAACTCAACAAAAATTGGGTTGAGACTGGGTCGCTTGCCGTCAGTCCGAGGGAAAACAGACGGCACGTTGTCTCTGGCAATCACGTCGTCCAAGTGGAAAATCAAATTCTATTTCGGAGTTGGTTGACGGAAGGGTGGCTCCGTCGCCATATCATGTTAGGAACATGATCCCGTTTTGGAGAAAGGAGCCACTCGATGAAAAGGAGTTAAAACTCTGGTCGGAGGTGATGCGCGCGCACCACTTCTCGACGTTTCGGAACAATCCGAGCGCCGTAGTGATCGCACAAGCCGCCGCGGGCTCTCAAGACTACTTGAGGGCTCTTTCAGCCGGGCTGAACTGTTTTGGCGGACCCCATGGGCCAATCCCGCAGACCGTATCGCTGTTGAGCCAGCCGGACCCCGCAGGTATGGCCGTCCAGATGTTGGAGCTGAAAATGAAAGTGCCCGGATGGGGGTCTTCATTCACCGAGGCGCGAGACCCGATTTGGGAGAAGGTCAGAAACCTGTTGGCAGAGCATTGGACCGACGCAAACTTGAAACTTGAGCAAGTTACTCATGTATTACACTCGGCCGGGAAGAACATCTACCCGAACCCGTCTGCATACACGGCGACGACCGCGATTGTGCTCGGGATTCCGGCACCGCTGTCGCCCATGATTTTGGTGGCCGGACGACTTATGGCGTGGTCCGATCTGATTTACAGGCAACTTTGAGCACCTATTTCATCACGGGAACTCCTCGCAGCCGGACTGCTTGGTTAGCGAATCTGCTAACTTACGGTCCGTCGTTTTGTTATCACGACGGACTCCGGTTGGACCCGAACCTCAAAAAGGTTTCGGAGACCCGCCCGGCACCGTTGGTTGGCAACTCGGACTCGTCGATGCTGCTGAGGTTGCCTACCTGGCTTGAGCGCTTTCCTGAAGCCCGATGGGTGTTTGTTGAACGTCCAATTGAACAGTGTCGAGTGAGTTATCGGGATTATTTTGGCAAATATCCTTACCCGGGAGCCCCTAAAAAGGAGGCCGACCTGAGCAAGGTGTTCCGCTATATCGACTTGATGGTCAAACGGGCCAAAACACTTTTGCCCGAGGATCGCACGTTGAAGGTTCGCTTCTCCGCATTGGACCAGGAGGAGACGATCCGGGCGATTTGGGCTTGGTGCGTCCCGGGGGTGGAATTTCCGCATGAGCGGTGGCAGATGTTGCGCACCTTCGGTGTGAATGTTCGGCCAGACAAGTTTTAAAGGAGAATAGTATGGGAGTTATCGCAGCCGCAGTAGTTGGCATCGCCGCCGCAGCCGGTGGCGCATATTTGCAATGGGACGCGAACGACGCGGCTCTCGATGCGCAGGAAAAAGCCCTGAACGGGCTTCAATTCATCGACATCGACCAGCAGCTCGACCGCGCCACCGAAGTCGACACGGACCGCTATCGACGACAGTTCGAAGTCCAGCGCGAAATTGATCCGCAATACGCAGCGCTACGCGACCGCGGCGCACAAGCCATTTTGCGACTTCTCGCCGAGGATAGCGACGGAGGTTCTCTCAGCGACAGGGCTATGCGCCAAGTCGGGGACTACGCTTTTGCAGAGGGAGAAGCGAACCAGAGTTTTATCGATGCGCTTGTTCAGCGAGCAAAAGAAGACCTGGACGCAGGTGCAACCTTGCCTCCGGAGTTCCAAGCCGAACTCATCAAGGCCGGTCTTGAAGGCGCTGGAACACGCGGCGAATCGATTGACGGGCGGGGCGCGGCTGGCACGTCAATTCGCCAACTCGTCGGTTCTGCAGGGCTGGACCTGAAGGAGCGCCGCGAAAATAACGCCCGAACCAACCTGGGGGCTGCTGAGTCGTTGCGCGGTCGTCGCGCCGCCGTTTTGCAGGAGCTCGCAGTGATGGACAACAACCTTCGGACCGCTAAAGGACAGCGTGCGACCGGAGCTCTCACAATCGGTAATGCGACCGTCCCGGCAATTGGTTTGACCGGTGCCGATGCAGTGAATCTCAGTCTGCAGAATATTAACCTGAAGAACCAGCAGACGTTGGGGCTCGGTGACATCAAAGCTCAAAAGCGGCTGGCCGAGGGGCAGATGTATTCCCAGATGACCAGCGCCGTCGCAAGCGGAGTTACCGGAATGATGGGTGGCGGAGGCGGTATGGGCGGCATGGTCGGCGGAGGCGGCACCGGCGGAGGCTCTTCGTGGATCAGCGGCCTTATGGGCGGAGGTGGTCAGCAAATGAGTAACGCCTATGGGAGTTACTCTGCGACCCCTAATGGAGGTATGCAAATCTCGCGCTCCCCGCAGCAGTGGAACCAATTCTACAGCACGCAGGCACTCTACCAATAATTTTATGCTCCCAACAAGTCATTCCGGCGCAACGATCAATCCGCAGCTCGCCTTACCGGCGCGTTCCAGCACGACGCCTGCGCTGCAGCTTTTAGCTCAAGCGTTCCAGCAAGGGGCGATCAATTTTGACCAAATCAACAGCATGTTCACCAAGGCCAAAACCGACTCAGCGCGCCGACAACTCGCTGACGAGGAAATTTTGGCGTCGAAAGACCGCATCGAGATCATGCCGAAAGCGAAGGAAGCCACCAACGCCCGGTTGGATTCGGAGCTCCAGGTTTTGCCGAAGAAAACAGCGGCTATCCTCGACGATTTGGATTTGCGTATCAAATCGAACGACGTCGCGGAGAGCGATTTGGGACGGGCCATGGCCGACCCATTCCGCATTGCTGAACTCTACACGAAATCTACCGGTAAACCGCCCCAGGTGAAGGCCGATGGGACGCTTGACCTGGAACTTATGACATCGGAATTGGATACGTTGTCAGAGGACTCGCGCAAGCGAAGCAACACTTACTCCGACCTGCAAATCAACTCCATGAGGTCGAAGACATCCCTTACTCCGGCACAACACGATCTTGTCGGGACTTTGACGAAAGCGGGTTATCCCGATGCAGCTTACAATCCGGACGGTTCCGTTAAGTCGGTCGGGGAGCTTACCCAGGCGGTCGCAAAGGTCCGAACCGTGGCCGAAGACAAACCCCTTACAGCAGCACAAAAAGCCGAGCAAGAGCAGGCAATCGTTCTTGCGGAGTCCATGGACGCGGACATGACTCGCATGATCGAACTCGCCAAAGCCAGCAAGGCAGCGGAGGAAGGCAAAGGCGACGGAATGAACATTTTCGGTGCCGGAGTCGGAAGTCCTGTTGCTCGCGGCGTGAACAGCGGCCTGGCCATCCTTGGAAGTGAGGACGCCAGAAAGCGTCGTATTTTGCAGACAGAGGCCGAGAAGTTCGTGAACAACCTCACGGCAGAAAAGACCCAGATTTTGAAGGGTGCGCTGTCGAATCGTGAGTTGGAATTCATCAAGGCGGCCGTTGTTCAAATCCCTGACGACGAAGAGGTCTGGATCGCGACTCTGACGAAGGCTCAGCAGACTCTGCGCAATGCATTGGCAGCGCGCAAGAGTTCCGTAGGCGAAGCACCGTCCGAGGCCCCTCCTGCAGCGCGCCCGGCTGCAGAGGACATCACGTCCCTCCCCTTAGTCCGCACCGCTGCAGACCGGCAAAACCTGCCTATCGGCACGCGTTACCGAACGGAGTCGGGCGAAACAGCGACTCGGCGTTAACGGTATCGGACAAGGACGAAAATGAATCCGAGGACCGCAAGCAGCGCCCCCAGCCATTCCCAGCCCGACAGGGGGCTGGTTTTGGGTGATGTGCGCTTTGCCTCGGGGTAGGAGCTCTTGGCGCGCATTCGCGCCTCTGCTTCCGGGCCTGACTTGGGGGTGTAGCTGGTAGCCATAAAACGATCCAGGGTAGCAACTATTTTGCGTTCCGGTCAAGGTCCGGTTGACGCGAGGGCCTCCCACTTCACATATCACTTTTAGACTTATGGCTTTTGAAATACCTGTCGAGGATCGCGAACCCACCGCTACAAACAGTCCGTTTCAGGTCCCTGAAACGGACAAAGACGCCTCCTTCCAGGCTCCGCCAGAAGACCGTCAACTTGACGAGGATTTGCAGTTCTTCAATTCGGCGTCAGTCGACGGGCTCGCCACCAACTACAAGTTTGAGCCACACGACTTCTACAATCAGCACAAGTCGTATCTGAAACCCGAGCAAGTTGAAAAGCTTGCCAACATCGCGTCGGCCCGCCGCACCAAAGGTGTTACTGCAGGTGCCGTGGTGGAAGGTGTTTCTCGGCTGCCCGAGACAGTTGGCCATTTCATCGAGTCGGGAGCGAAGGCTGCCTCAGAACTCAATCTGCAGGCTGCGCTGAACGATTACTCCAAGGAAACCGGTAAGGGTAAGTCGGCCCTGGAGGCTGCCCTTGCGGTTGGCAAAAAGAAGCTCGGCGAAGCCCTGGGCGGCGTGGAGACGATGGCAACGGGGTTTGCCGGACTGGCACGCAGCGGCATCCGCACTCTCGTTAATGACGAAGTCGAACGCGGGATTCTCAACAAAGTCGGAGTCAGCGAAGCTGTCGCTGACAAGGTGCTCGGCAAGCGGGTTCAAGCCGACATCATGGACCCAGGCTCGTTCGCGCTCCCTGAAGACAACCTCAAACGCTTTTTCGACGATGCCGCCGCCCGTGAACAGGTCGGTAAAACCGCCCAAGGACAAGGCGTCTACGGTGAACTTACCGGTCTCGATGCAGAGACGCTTGCAAAGGAAGGAATTGAGTTAGACCCCAAGGTCATCGGCGGAGCCGCTATCCTGTCGGACCCCACGCTGTGGGTGCCTTTTCTCGCGGGACTTCGCGCAGTAAAAGCAGCCAACGGCGGCATGCAGTTAGTTAACGCCGCGGGGAAGACAATCGGGACCGCAGCGACCGAAGGCGCAGCCGAGAGGTTCATTCGCTCGACCGCGGGACTGATGCAAAAAGGTGCTGACAAGGGTCGCGACCTTGTCCAAAAAACCCCGCTGGTCCACGCCGCCGCCGTCCCGGCAACAGTGTTGTCTGTCGTCACGGGTAACCCTGGACCGAGCATTCTGGCTTCCTTGGGAACAAAGCTTGCAGCCCGCGGCGCGGTCGGTGCCACCGATTTTGCAGCGAAGGTTTTAGGTTCTGATGCGGTGGTCAAAGGATTGGGCGCAACAGCCCGCGGCGCGGCCCACGGCACCGCGTGGTCGATGCCTTTTGCGGCGGCCACAGATGACCCTGCAGAGGCGGTCACGATGGCTGGTATCGGCACTGCACTTGGCGCGGCGGGTGGCGCAGCTTCCCAGACCGTGGCCAGCGGGGTCGCACGCGCACGCCAGCTACTCAACTCGGCTTACTATCGTGCGGGGTCCTTGAAAACTGTGCAGGACGTTCCTCTGAATGTTCCTGGGATGGAAGCTTTCGAGGCAGAGCATTCGCGCATGCTTTCCGACCTGAATCAGCGCGACAAAGATACCGCAGGCATCGTCAACCGCATGCGCGCCGCCCTGTCGTCGGGATCAGACAAGCCGACAATGGAAGCTTACTTGGTTTCCCCAGAGTTCGCAGAAAAAGCGAATCCGGGAATGGCCAATAAGGACGGTGCTTTCGAAGTTACAGTGGCTGATGCCAATGGTGCGGCGAAAAAAGTTCTGCTGTGGGTCGCCGACCCAGCGGTAACTCACGAGGGCTCCCATTTCATCACGAAATATGTGATGTCAGAAGCCGACCGGAACCAAATTCTGAACGCGGTCGGAAAGGACTTCCAGAAAGAGTTCGCAGACGCTTACCTCGGCCGCGAGGGGCTCACCGATCAACAACGAGCCGCAGCGGACCCCAACATGGAACTGGTGACGGAACTGGTTTCTGCGCACCTTGAAGGGACTCGCCTGGACGGACTCTCGCTTTCCGGACGCGATAAAATCGTGCGCTCTATCGCAGGCGCGCTCGACCGACTCGGCTTTTTCCGCACCGAGTTTTCTCCTACTGCGGAGGCTGGACAGCCGGTGTCAACCGTGATGGGGGTTAAATCGTCCCCACGTGTCTCGAACATCATTGACGACGTCGTGCAGGGCTGGCTTGCGGACCCTGAAGTCTCCGCCGCGATGAATGAGATCGCCAAGCCGCCTGTGGCGGGCCAGCCGAAGGCAACGCCGACGCCGGTGGCGAAGCAGGCCGCTACTCCCCCACCCATTCCGCAGGAAGCCGTCAACCAGATTCCGGTTCAACCCGCAGCACCGAAGCAGCCTATCGAGGTTCCTGTGCAGAAAGCGCAGGAGCCTCCCCGCATCATTGAAACGCTGACGGATGATTTCGACGCGACACCGGAAGCCACGGCCCAGGTGCGCAAAGCGCGCGAAGAGTCGGGCATTGTCGAACTTTTCCCGTTGCCTGAAGAAGCGGTGAAGCCTGCCGAAGCACCTGCTGTCCCAGCCCCCTCGCCTGAAGCTGCTCCAGCCGCTGAAGCACCGAACCTGCGCGGGGTCGCGCGGCAAGATTACAAGCCATTCGAAGGCCCGCGGCGGTCGCGCGATGAAATCGGTTTGACGGAGACCGCGTCAGCGGTAGAAGCCGACGCCGCACTCACGCCCGAGCAAAAGCAGGCATTCGCGACGCTATCAGAGAACACCCGCCGCCCAGTCCAATTGCTGTATCGCTCTGCGGAGACGGACGGAAACATGAACCGCACGGCGCGGCGCGAACAAATCGAGGAAGGACGTGACGGAGGACCGAGGATTGAAGAGGGCGTTGGCAAGACCGCCATTCCTTTCGCTTTTCGCGTAACAAAGGAGGGCGTTCAGCAGGTTAATGTTTTTAGTCCAGACAAGCTGCTTGCCAACGCCAAGGAAGTTGTCGCCCGAGCGGGCAAAAAAGGCAAGGGAGATTTACTACCCTACGAGAACGCAGAAGGCAGCCTCACCGCCAAAGGGGAGGCTGAATTCAACCGTGACATTGAGGACTACCTCGCCAACCAGGACAACGGCTACCTGGGCAACGGCGAGAAGGTCGTTCGTCCGGAGAATTATTCGGGCTTCATCCCGGCAGAGAATCCCGACTACACGCCTGTGAAGATTTCCAAGGAACGCATGCAATTCTTGAACTTGGTTCAAGGCATCGCCCCGCCGAAATCGGCGCGTGAGATGACGGTTGCAGGCGTGACGAAGTATCCAACAAACCTTCGCGCCCAGGACCTGAACAAGGCGCAAACGCATCCGAACGAAATCACGGAGCCCAAACTTTTCCCGAACAAAAAAGGCGAGTTTCCGATTCAGCGTTACAAGAGCTTTGACGACCGCCCAATCGTCGAAATGAATCCGCTGCGCAAGAAATTGGACAACGAAGGAGTCAACACTCGCGAACTCACGGAGACGACGGAGTGGATCAACGTCCGCGACATTCTCAAAGCAGAGCCGATGCAGCAAAACCGCCTCGCGCTCCCTGCTGACGACTTGGTGAACGCTGGCTTCATGCCGAGCGAAGTCCGCGGCGCTCCGAAAGCGTCGGAGTTTCAGAACGCAAAGCAGATCGAGCGCGCACTCAAGAAAAAGGGCTGGTCTGTCCTCACGGCGACGCAGGAAGCGCTCGGGGACGCAACCGCAAAGCCGAACGTCGAAGCCAACGCGCAGCTTGCAGCCATGCTCAAGCAGCAGGGTTTTGACTTCGTCGAGGTCAAGGGATTTTACAAGGGGGTCGACCAGGGCAAGAACTTTTTGGTTACGAATATCTCGCCTAAAACCGCGCTCGAAATCTCCAAGCACTTCAAGCAGGAATCCGTGCTCGTGCCCGAAGGGCTGCTCTACCAAGACAGCACGCTCAATCCGGTCGATCACAGCGGCACAATCGTCGGCGACGTCGCGAAGACCCAGGATTTCTACTCCCAGGTCGATAACGGTCCTGCGTTCACGCTCGGTCTCGACTTCGAGAAAAAGGTGCAGTGGACTGACGAAGAGCCCGTCGCGCAGTTCATGGCGGGCAAGCGTGGTCCGAAGGCTCCGAAGACCGGCACCGAACCGGCGCGCGATGCCGAAGGTCGTCCGCTCAAGGCCAACGGCCTAATCGATTACGAGCGCTGGGCGGCCGAAGAGCAGGCAGCACGCGACGCATACGTGCCGCAGATCGACACCACTCCCAAGGCTCCCAAAGCAAAGTCTGAAGCCAAGGGGAACCCAACCGCATGGATTTTGCCGGACGGTGAAACGCAGCCGTTGGCGGACGCGTATCACGAGAACGCGCTGGCGAAAAACGCCGACGCTTTCAACTCGAAGTTTGGGACAGCTTTTGAAGCCACGCCGGACCAGGCAGCACGTCTCGACGCAATCAAAGCAGGATTCGTCCGCATCCGTTACACGCCCAACGACGGGAATTTCCGCGCTGAGCTCGGGTCAAAATATTGGCGCACGCAGGGCAAGAAATTGCTCGAACACGCGCTCGCTCACCAAAGCAAAATCGACAGACTGACGGTCAACGTGCTCGATGAAAGCGGGCGCGAGATTGTCTCTGACTCAACCTCGATTTTTGCATCGAAGGACAAGGAGCAAGCAATCCGTGATTTCTTCAACGAGATCGAGTTGCCTTCAATGGATGCAGATGTTCCCGCAGGCCGCGGGCCGACGCTCATCCAACGCGCTCGGGCTCTTCCGGACGCGCCGGACGCTCCGGCACCCGGTGCGCTGGACCAGGCCGACTTCATGCCTTCGAGCAACAAGGAGAAAGGCCCTGTCTGGTTCTCTCAGCTCGAACGCGTCGTCGGCTCGAAAATGGCAAACTCGACGACGCCCGAACAGCTCCAGGCAATGCTCAAGAACCCGCAGAACGGGGTCAAAGGCGAAGAGCTGAAGTGGAGCGGGCTCGACGATTTCCTGAGTGGGAAAACGAAGGTCACCAAGCAAGAGGTGCTCGACTTTTTGGAGCAGAATCGGCTCGAAGTCAAAGAGGTGGTTAAAGGCGGTGCGCAGGAACTTTCTCCGGCTTTACAGGGTTGGCTCGAACGCAATTCAGTGGACCGACCAAACTCGTCTGAAGCGTGGGTTGACGTAGCTGCCCGTTTAGAGCGCGAAGCCCAACGCTGGCAGGAAAACGGTGATGACTGGCAGGCGCAAAGGCGTTTTGAGATGGCCGAAGAAGCGACGCGCCGGAGTGAGTTCGACAACGACGGTGCTCCGACGAAGTTCTCGCGATATCAACTGCCTGGCGGCGAAAACTACCGCGAGATGTTGTTCACGATGCCGCCCGCAAAGGAACTGCAGGGCAATTTCACTTTGCCTGAAGGTCACGTTGTCCGAAAAACGGACCCCTCGCGGCCCTATGCGTGGGAGCATGTCGATGCGGACGGCAAGCGTGTTGGGCCTGAGTTCGGAGCGAGGTCTCTTGCGGAAGCACAGCGGTTTGCGGCCGACCGGCTCCACGGCGGGGGTCGACCAAATCAGCAGCACGCGGACAAGGTGTTCCGCTCCAGCCACTGGGACGAGCCCAACGTGCTCGCGCATACCCGCGTCAACGACCGCGTGGACGCTGACAGCAGGCCCGGGCTTTTCGTCGAAGAGATTCAGAGCGACTGGCACCAAAAGGGGCGAAAAGAAGGCTACCGTCAGCGGAAGGAAGTCACCCCCCTCGAAGAAGTCAGAGTGGGTGAAGTGGGGTATGCGGACGGACATCGTTTTAAGTTTCTCGATCTTAAAGTGGGGGATTACCTGTTTTTCAAGACCAAGGAAGAAGCCCTCCAAGCTCAGAGAGAGTGGGCGGCGGACAACATGACGACAGCGGGCGTCCCAGACGCACCTTTCAAGAACACCTGGCACGAGTTCGTTTTCCGCCGTCTCGTCCGCCAGGCTGCCGAAGAGGGCAAGGAGTGGATCGGCTGGACGACCGGAGAAATGCAGGCCGAGCGCTACGACCTGAGCAAGCAGGTTGAAAAAGTATCGGCTTGGCGAATGGACGACCAGCGCGACCTCTACTCAATGCACATTGAGCTGAAGGATGGGACTTTTCAGCAGTTCGACGATCAACCCGCATCGCGCCTGCCAGACCTAATCGGAAAAGAGCTTGCGGACAAAATTGTCAGCGACCCGCAAGTCGCGAACGACGGCGTTCATTTGTCCGGACTCGACCTCAAAGTCGGCGGCGAAGGCATGAAGGGCTTCTACGACAAGATGCTCGTCGATTTCGCCAATAAGTTCGGCAAGAAGTTCGGCGCGAAGGTCGAGATGCGGGACGTGCCTGCAGCCTCTATTCACGAAGGGCAAGAAATGGCCTATTCATTGCGCGAGGTTGAAGAGGATCGCTGGCAATGGTTCAACGACGATGAGGAGGCGGTCGGGCCGGAGTTCCGGAGTGAAGACGAAGCCCACGCATGGAAAGAGGCCGACCTATACCCCGTCCATTCGCTGCCTATTACCGAAGCGATGCGCAACAGCGTGCTTGAGGGCCAGCCGATGTTCATGCCCACCAAGGGCAACGTGAAGGTGCGCGCGAACGCGGAGAGCGTCACGCTTTCTGAAGACGTTCTCCCGGCGTTCTTGCCGGTCAACAAGGTGGACCTGCGCGATTATGTCGACCGACCTGTCATGGTGCTCACTGCAGACCGTCTCGGCGTCGGCGTCAAGGAAGTCGGGCCGACCGGTGCTAAAAAGCCCGTCTCGGTTGACGCGCAAGGTGGTCGTGGGTTCTCTTACATTGCAGCAGACGGCGGTTGGGCTTTTTCAGATCAACAATCGGCAAGCCGTTTTTTGAGTCGCGTAAAAGATGTCGCGGGTGACAACGATTCTGCCCTGGTGGCTGTCTCGGTGCTGAGTCCGTTGAACCACCTCAAGTCGCGTTACGGCCAACTGGCCTATCACGACGCGCTGCAGGCCGCAGTCGAAGCCGGTGCAGTCTCACAGAAGTTGGCTGATCGCCAAATCCGCGAGATTTTCAACCGCGTCAAAGCGTCCGATACCGTGCCAAAGGAAAAGAAAGTAATCGCCCGCAACATAAAGTCCCTGGCGGACTTCAAACGCGCAATTGACGAAGGCGCAATCGACTTTGGGTTGGCCGCGACCTACCTGAAGCGTGCGGTGCAGAAGGAGCTGCCGATACACGCCAACGAAGCGAAAGAAATCGGGATCGCCCCTGACCAGGTCGCCGCAGACATCGCGGACCCCGAGCTCGTGGACGTCGACTTCGGCACTGTCGTTGCGCTCCTGGAAATCCCGGTCGCTCAGAGGCCACAAAAAACGGATTTCCACTTCAGCTATCCGTTCCAGGTCGCGGGTCGTCCGATTGGCTTCCTGAAAAAGTTCAAAAACGTCAGTGAGCTGAGCGGTGAATCACGCATCCGAAATTCCCGCGGCGAGGTCACCGCCCAGCCGCTACAGACGGTTATGCCAATTTTGGACCGGCTCCGCTCTGCTGAGGTGTTGGAGCAGTGGATGCCGTCTAGGAAGGCGGCAGCCGAAGAACTTCCGATTCGGAAGCGTGGCACGACGCCCGCAAACCTCGACATCCGGTCGCGCGCCAAGGGCGTGCCGGTGTCAACCATGTCCTTGGAAGAGTAGTTGACCGTCAACCCATATTATATCGATGAACATTCTCTCTGACCTCGGTGTGCCGTCACCTGCAGCTCCGGTAGCGCCAGCGGACCAAGCCGCACCTGCCAAGCAGCCCACTGAAGACCCGGTCATAAGCAAGATCATGTCGGGCGAAGTCCCCGGCGTATATGTGCCTGAAGGCGCGCAACTCCCCCAGCCCGTTGAAGGCGTTACACCTGAATCGCTCGCACGGGTCGGCGTTCTGCTCTATAAGCCGAAGACTCCGGGAATTTCAGTTGTCGCGTTCAACTCGAAACTGATTCCTGCGCGGCAGCTCCGCGATGCGGATTTGGCAGGGAAGCTGACTGAGATTTTGCCGCCAGTCACTGACCTGTTGCCGGACACCGGGTCTGACGTCATGGGTGACCTGGCACCGGTTGCCGAGGACGTGCAACCGGCGACGCCTAACCGGGTGCCGGTCATGCCTCGCCCGTCACTTGGTGCCGGTGCCCAGCAGAAGCTTGCAGGCGTCCGAGCCGAGAGCGCAGCCGGTGCAGAGAACCCTTCTGAGCGTCCGATTGCAGGCGGGGGAGTGATTCTCAACGGGCTGCTCAAGCGCACGATTTGACGCGAGATTTTTTGAAGCACAAAGCCCCTGGATTCAACCCCAGGGGCTTTCGCTTTTTGTGCTACGAGTTGTGCTATTGAGGCCCCTTTCTGGACCCCTTGTCGATATTGGCAGAATCAGGGGTTTTCTTAGGAAATTCGCGAATTTTGGAGGACTTGAAACACACGCGAAAGGGTCAAAAACGGATTATGAGTCCTCTGCTCTACCCCTGAGCTACTCTGGCGGAGCCACCGTCACTATTGGCGAACCACAATTTCCGTCAATATTTTTACCGTGTTTGCCCAGCCAATTCTCCAAACGCGGCCGGCAAACGCGGCGAACACAAATAGTGAATCACACTGCCCTGCGCAAGCAGGAACCAAGCGCCGTGAATCGGGTGTCCGCGCCGCCGGCACAGCAACGCGGAAAATGCGGACCCGCGAGAGGTCTCCAACCCGGATTCACCGAGCTTGCTGGCCAGCGACGTCCAATCTCCTTGCGAACCAACCTGCGGCCAATCAGGCGCTTCCGGCAAGGGCTCGATCCTCCATCGGCGATTCCGTGGTCGTTTGAGCCAGCGCTTCCATGTCTGACATGTCTGTCCGATTGGTATCAATGCCTATGAACGAGTTGAGCGGGCAGACACGCGTCGTCGCCGTCACCAATTCGCTCAATCCGAGGAGCAGCGCTCCCAGACGCACGGGCCCGCTTGACCTTGACATGAAGGCAAGCGCCAGCAGCGCGCCACCCGCCACAAACCTGAGGTTCCTGTCCACTTCACCAACGTTTTCTTTCATAAGAATTCTCCTGTTGCGTTCCAATAAATTCCTTCGGGAACGTAACCACCATCACGCCAGTTGGGAGAAAATCGAATGGGGCAATGCGCTAATGGCGGATTTCATGCCAGGATCTCAGCCGACAACACTCCGTCCGCAACCCTCGTCACGGGCCCGGTCATTCGGATGTGAAACCCGGGATCAATTTCGATTGCCAGTTTCCCGCCTGGCATATGAACCGTGATCGCTCGGTCGCAAAGACCCAGCCGATGCGCAACCGCGGCGGACGCGCTGCTGCTGCTCCCCGATGCAAGCGTGTAACCGGCGCCGCGTTCCCAGATTTCAATCTGGATGTTGGATCGGTCCAGCACCTTGAGGAATTGCACGTTGGTTCGATTCGGAAAATAGGGATGCACCTCCAGCAACGGCCCATAGCGGCGCGCGAGCTCCTCACTAATATCCGGCAGCGGCAACACACAATGCGGATTTCCCACCGTCGCCGCACAATAAGTGAACAATCGATCACCAGCCTGGATCTGCTCGTTCAAGACCTCACGACGCTCGCCGTTCACCGGGATCCGATCACTGGCGAAGCTCACCTGGCCCATCTCGACGCGCACCATCCTTCCGTTGTCGAACACCGTCGACTTCACCAACCCGCCCGCAGTTTCGATTGCGAATTCTGTGTCCCCCACAATTTTGCGATCCCAAAGATAACGGGAAAAAATCCGCAGCCCGTTGCCGCTCTTCTCCGCCTGGCTTCCGTCGGGATTGTAAATAACCAATCCGACAGGGGCATTGTTCGATGGCATGGGCCCGAGCAGGATTCCATCGGAACCAATGCCGTAGTTGCGATGACAGATCCGCTTGACCTGGTTCACCGTTAGCGGCGCAGACAGTTCCTTCGGATCGAGAACCAGGTAATCGTTTCCGAGCGCATGATATTTCCAAAAATTCATGCGGGCGACGCTAGCGAGTCGGCGTCACGCTTGAAAGAGAAATGCGGTGGATTTGCGGAGGACTGCAACTCCCCTCGGGTTAACGGAATGCGACGGCCCGCAATGCGCCGAGCCGTTGCTGCAATGCGGGTGCGAAGTCACTGGAATCCTGCGCGAAAAACGCAGCCTTTGTCTCATCCCACGTGGTGAAATAATGCATCTCCTCGAACTTTCGCCATTGCGCAGAGCCATCCGTGAACACCTGATTGCCGCCGTCCGGGACCATGCCGCGTTTGCGATGAGGGGGGATGTTGGCATAGACAAATCCGCGTCCGGCAGTGGTGTCCTGGCCGCCCCAGCGGCCGTTGACCTTCATCACGGAATCGGCAGCCAGCGTCCAGAAGGGACGCGATTGCCCCAGCTTGATGGGACTGCGCGCCGGGAAATCGCCTTGCGGATTGTGCCACACTGTGGCCCCCCCGAAATATTGGAGACCTATTACCCACTGTGGATTCCCCGTCCCGAGCGGATTCGGCTCGTACATCGGCAACCCGGGTCGATTGGGGCACGTCCAAACCGAAACTGTGTTCGATTGGACGATCAATCCGACCTGCCGCGCCGCGCTGGCGTCAGGCGGATTCAAGGAAGTTTGAACCGAGCGCGTTCCCTGCAGGCGGGCGGTTAAAACCCGATCATTGTTGTCGCCCGCGTAGATGGTTGTGCCGATTCCCAGTTGCTTCAAGTTGCTGATGCACTGAATCCGCTTCGCCCGTTCCTTTGCACTCGCGAGTGCTGGCAACAGCATGGCGGCAAGAATGGCAATGATCGCGATCACGACGAGCAGTTCGATCAGAGTGAACGCGTGTCGTATTGATGGAGATGAATTCAGTTTCATGGCAGCTGGAACGTCGCCTTCCAACTTATGCGAGCCGCCCCTCGGCGTCATTCACCCGGAAGTGTGAATCTCCCATTGAGCGTTGGAACGAGAGGTGCGCGGGCAAGTTACACCCCTCCCGAATGTGTTCCGCGAAGCAGGCTGAAGGCTGCGGCCCGGCGCAATGTCAGGATGCGCCCGCACGCCAGTGGGTGCGTTGACACTGCAAGACTGCTTGTGTAGTTTCACGCGAGTTGGACCGGGTATGAACTCACTCCTCAACCAACATGTGCTGGTTCTGAATCGCCTCTGGCAGGCCGTCAATGTCTGCACAGCCCGCCGTGCACTGACACTTCTGTTCCAAGGCCAGGCGCAGGCAGTGCTCGGTGACTCTGACGGATCATTCCGCACGTTCAGCTTTTCGCAATGGCACGAACTGTCGCAGCAGGGACCCCACCCCGAATGCATCAGCACGATCTCGTTTCGCATTCGCATTCCGCGTGTCATCCTGCTCGCGGTATTCGACCGGCTGCCGAAGAAGGAAGTGAAATTCACGCGCCACAACATTTTCGAGCGCGACAAGAATACCTGCCAGTATTGCGGCGACGTGTTCGATCGCAAGGATCTCAACCTCGACCACGTCATTCCGCGCGACCGCGGGGGCCCGACGAGCTGGGAAAACATTGTCTGCTCCTGCATTGAGTGCAACACGGTCAAGGCCAACCGCACCCCGCAGGAAGCCGGCATGCATCTGATTCGCAAGCCGAAACGCCCGAAGTGGCGGCCGTTTGTGCAGATCAATCTCAGCCTGCAACAGCACGACAGCTGGAAACACTTCGTCGACCTCGCCTACTGGAACGTTGAATTGGGCGAAGATGTGGCCTGACGCTGCACTGCCTGGTTCGCCACCGGCCTGAACATTCGCAATGACTCCGTCCGCGTCCGCGCTGTCGCAACATTACGACACCATGTGGGCGGAATCCTTTCCCGCGGTGCGTGAAGGTGCCGTCGAAATCGATCCCGTCCTCGAGCGAGGAAGCGCTGATTTGCGCCGCGGCGTGACTCTTCTGTTCCGTCCGTCGTCGCAGGTGCTCGCGTCAATTGATCGCTTCCTTTCGGAGTTGAAAGCGTGCGAACCGGATCAATATTTCTACCGGCCGGATGAATTGCATGTCACGGCGCTCTCCCTGTTCACCGCCACAGAACGCCACACCGCCTTCACTGCACGCATTGACGATTATCGCGCGGCAGTGCAGGACGCTCTTGCGGGCGCGCCGCCGTTTTCAGTTCAGTTTCGCGGGATCACGGCATCACGCGGGGCGGTGCTCGTGCAGGGGTTTCCTGCAAGTGCGGGCCTGGAGGAGATACGCGGCCGATTGCGAGGATCGTTGCAATCGCGCCATCTCGCTGAAGGACTCGACAGGCGTTATCGCCTCGTTACCGCGCATTGCACAGCGGCACGATTCCGAAAGCCGCTGGCGCGTCCACAGGAATTTGCCAGCATCCTCGCGCAGCATCGCGCCACAGACTTTGGAAAAGCCCAGGTGCGCGAACTCAGCTTGATGACCAGTGACTGGTACATGTCCGCTTCAACGCAGCGGTTGATTGAGACAGTTTTGCTTCGGCCAGTGCACGATAGCGAACAGGGAAAATAGCCGGAGGAACATACGCGCCCCTTCATATGACGGTTTGGCCGAGTAGACTTACGTCTTGGCTGCTGACCGCGCCGCTTCGATCATTTCCCAGAACTTCGGATTCTGCTGGAGCGCTTCGTCTTCCTCCATCTTGAGTCCTGAACGGAACAGGAAATCCTTGAGCGTGTGGCGATTTAAGATGCGATGAACCACGACACCCAGGTCGTGCCGCTCGAAATAGACGCGGTAGTCGCCGACGCGGAAGCGATGCAGGACGCGCCCGGCTCGCTCCAGTTTGCCGAAGTCATCCAGCTCGGTGTGCATCACCTGTTGCGGCAACCCGCGGAACTCTCCAAGAATCTGCAACTGGAGTTCCTTTGGCATCTTCGCCAATTCCACCGCGCTGGTCGGATTAAAGATGATTTGAAAGGGACGCATCGATGCCCGGCAGAGTAGAGCCTCCGCAATCCCGGGTCAATGCACCCGAGGAAACGCCTGCGTAGCGCAGATTTTCCGTGGATTGTCTTCGCAGCTCAGAAGCGTGCAATCCAGCCTCTAAACACGCGCCGATTGCGGCTCACTTTACGGCTTCATCACAATCTTGATGCATTCGTCCCGTTTTGACCGGAATGTTTCATAACCCTCAGGCGCATCGTCGAGACTCATGTGATGCGTCACCACGAAGCTGGGATCAATCTCACCTTTTTCAATGCGCTCCAACAGCGGACGCAGATAGCGTTGCACGTGGGTTTGTCCGGTTTTGACGGTCAACGAACGATTCATGATCGCGCCAAACGGAATCTTGTCCACCAACCCGCCGTAAACCCCAGGGACCGAAAGTGTGCCGCCGCTGCGACACGCCATGATTGCTTCGCGCAAAGCAATGGGACGATCATTCTCAAGCATCATTGCCTGCTTCGCGCGATCGTAAACGTGTTGAACGCCGTGCCCGTGGGCTTCCATGCCCACGGCATCAATGCACGCGTCGGGTCCCCGTCCGCCGGTCATCTCCTTCAGCATTTCAACAACGCTGTCCACCAAGTCACAGTCAATGGTTTCCGCGCCGCCCTCCTTTGCCATGCGCAAGCGCTCGGGCACATGATCAATCGCAATCACGCGCTCGGCTCCCAGCAAGAACGCGCTGCGAATGGCAAATTGCCCAACGGGTCCGCATCCCCAGACTGCGATGGTGTCGCCAGGGCGTATGTTGCAGTTCTCCGCGGCCATGTAGCCGGTCGGAAAGATGTCCGAAAGAAACAGGACCTGCTCGTCGGTAAATCCATTTTCAATCTTGATGGGACCCACATCCGCAAACGGTACACGCACGTACTCCGCCTGCCCTCCTGCGTATCCGCCCGTCAGGTGCGAGTAGCCAAAGATTCCGGCAGGTGACTGCCCCCACATTTTCTCGGCCATGACCGAGTTGGGGTTGGAGTTTTCGCAAAGGGAGAAAAGACTTTGCTTGCAGAAGTAGCAATTGCCGCACGAGATCGGGAAAGGCACGACGACGCGATCGCCATTCTTCAAGTTCTTCACTCCAGGACCAGTCTCGACGACTTCGCCCATGAATTCGTGCCCAAGTATGTCCCCCTTCTCCATCGTCGGAACAAAACCGCCATACAGATGCAGGTCCGATCCGCAGATGGCGGTCGACGAAACTTTGATAATGGCATCGCGTGGATTGAGAATTTCCGGATCCGGAACTTCTTCAACGCGCACGTCCTTCTTCCCGTACCAGCAAACTGCTTTCATATAATAATCCTTTTGGGACTCAATGGGTTCCCAGCTTTTTAATGTTAAATCCGCTATTTGAATTGAAATGGCCCCTCGCAGATGCTCTCGCGCACGGGGCGCCGGCTGGAGATCTGCTCCCGCTCCCGCACATCCGGCGGCAGCTCTTCGGGATCGCCCGGCCTGCCGAGCGCAAACATCGCCGCCACTGCAAACTCGTCGGGAACGCGCAACACGATGCGCGCCTTGTCGAAGTCGAACCCCGCCATTCCGTGCGAGACGATGCCCATCGCTGTCGCCTGCAGCGCCAGGTTCTCCCAGGCCGACCCGGCATCGTAAAGATGAACCGGGTTAGGCTTGCCGTTTCGCGAGAACGTTTTGCGCGCCAGCACAACCGACAAAACCGCCGCCCTGCTGCACCACACCTTGTTGGCGTCCATGAGCAGGTCGAAGAACGTCTGCCAGTGCGGCGATTCCCTGCGGGCATAGAGAAAACGCCATTCCTGTTCGTTGTAGGTCGACGGCGCCCAGCGTGCGGCCTCAAACAGCGTCATGATCTCCTTTTCGGTCAACGACTCGCCGCTGAGCGCGCGCGGCGACCAGCGACGAATGAACAATCGTTCGATCGGAAACTCGGGTTGCCGATGCGCCTCAGGATCAGGAAGCCGGCTCATACGGTTGGTTGCTCACGCCTGAAGCACGCGATCCAGTTTGCCTGGCGCACCCTTCGCCCTGCCCGACGTCTGTCCGATCGTGCGGGCGATCTCGCCTGTTTCCATCAATTGCTTGAACCTCAACAGGTCAATGGCGATTTGTTTCTCGGGGTTTTGCCCAAACATCCGCGCCACCGTCGCGCCCAACGCCCCGGCCGGCGGCTCGTATTTGAGTTCCACCTTGATCACGGTTCCGCGTCCGCCTGTAGCGGGACTGAATCGCACGGAACCCGCATTCTGCACGTCGGCATTCGAACACGATTGCCACGCGATCAACTCGTTCGGACGCTCATTCACGATTTCGGCATCCCATTCAATGCTTCTTCCCGCAGGTCCCTTGACCACCCAATGCGACCGCTTGTCATTTTGTACCTGCACCGACTTAACGTGGCTCATGATTTGAGGAAGATTTTCGAAGTTCCGCCAGAACCGGAACAGTTCCTCCTGCGACTTTTCGATCGTGATGGTGCGAGTGTAATGAAACGCGCGAAGGTTTGCGCCGGGATTCCGGGAGATGCCGCGGCTGGCCTTCAGGTCGAGGGCAGTGATGCCCGCGACCGCGGCGCCTGCCAATGCAATGCGTGTTGCGCGGGAGTCCTTCGACGCGAGCGCGGCGCCGAGCAGCGCGATGTCCATAAGGTCCCCGCCCACGCGGCCCCACAGCCAGGGTGACGGCCGCGCCTGTGTAAGAATTCCAACTCCACTGACAAGCTCCCGCAATCCGAGCAGCCGCAACAGCGTGGAATGTTCTCCGACGCCCACGCCTTTGCCCACACGCCTGGGTGCGAGGAGACTTGCCAGTCCAAGCCCCAGGCTCACCCAGCCCATCGCCCGCGCCAATTGTTCATCCGGAGATCTGCCCGCGTATCCGTTGCCGTATTTGTTCGCCATAAACGCTTCCTTTTATTTGTTTCGAAAACGAAGGGATGTCTCGAGGCTATCCCCGCCGGAGAAACAACCTGCAGATGAAATTCGTTACAGATTGGGGCCGGCAATCGCCGCCCCAGACTAAAACGCCACACTCCGGGAAAATAGGAAGGTGAATGCCCCGAAATGCCGGGGGCAATATAACCCAGTCGCTGCCACTTAGCGGCGTGCTTGCCCGTGGCGTTCGCTTGCCACCCATTCGCTTTGGGGTCAAAGCCCGGGTTGAGAAGAAGCACCCGCAAGCGACCTTCTATGAAACACGTGCAACAGCACTCGCAGGAGAAACTAACATGAAACGCAAACTTCTTATCATCTCGTTAATTGCAGGATTTTCGGCATTTGGTGCCGGTGCGCAAACCGGCGGTGGCGCTGGTGGCGCTGGCGCAGGCGGCGCCACCGGAGCAGGCGCCGGTACGGGTAGTGCCGCGGGCGGCACAGGCGCATCCGTCGGCGGGACAGCGACGGGCGGATCCACCGTCGGCAATGGCAGCAGTGTTGGCCCGCGCATCCTTCAACCCGGCCAGCCAGGTCAACCAGGACAGGCAGGACAGACCACTCCATTCAACACAGACACGGGCGTCGGCGGCGGCAGGAATCCAGCAATTCCAGACCAGTCCGCAACCACGGTAGGTGGCAATGTCAACGCTCCCCGCACGGCTCCCTCGAGCCCTGGCGCGTTCACGCCGGTTTCCCCAATTAATCCCGCGCCGGGACAAGCAGGACAAGCGAATCAGATCGCGCCTGGGTCAACGACACGCACGTTAAACAACCCCGCGCAACTCCAAAGAATGACGAATCAGTTCGGGCTGCAGGGCGGGATGAATTCGGCCGACCGTCAGCTCGGCACAGCCAACAACCAGCTGAATAATCTGACCAATCAATCAGGAGTCGTTAACCCTGGCGGCTTGACCCCGACTGGAGGAACAAACAGCTTTAATCGAGTCCTCCAGACAACCCCGAATCGCACAGGAACTCCCGTCGGCGGCGGCGCGACGCAACCATTGCCGGGAAACAATCCTTGATCAATGGCTGGAACCACAAAAACGGACGGCGAATGCCGTCCGTTTCCTTTGGGCAGATTTCCCTATAGAGCGAAGCGGCGAAGACATTGATCTTCCCGCCAAACCCGACCGGCTTAACTTCCGGTCTCTCCAGGAGAACACTAATGACATCTAAATTTATCTTTTTCGGTTTGTGCGGTTCCGTGGCGGCCCTGACAGCCTACGGCCAAAGCGCACCCGCCGCCGCGGGAACACCGGCACCAGGCAGCAATCCCGCAGGCACCACGCCGCCCGGACTGCAGCAGCGGGATCAACTCCCGCCTGGATTGCAGAACCGGCGCCCGATGCCTCCCGGCCTCGCCGGTCGAACCAATGGAACCACCGCGAGCGGCAGCTTGTCGGGAACCAATTCAATGACTCCCTCCCAGTCGGGCGGAAGCGGCGCAGCCACGGCAGCGTCTGATCCGGTTTCCGCCGATCGGGAACTGCTCACGAAAGTTCGTCAAAGCGTATCCACGGAAATCAGCTCAGTAACAGGCAGCAGTTTTTCCGCAGGTTCGTCAGGAGCGCTGCCAATCAACTACATCGTGCGCAGCGGAGTGGTCGAACTGGTTGGCAGCGTTCCGAGTGAACAGCAAAAAGAACGCATCGAAGCCGTGGTGCAGGGCGTTCCCGGCGTGACCAGTGTCGAGAATCGCCTGCAGGTCATGTCCGCGGTGGGAAGCAGCACTGGCGGGACTCTGGATGGAGCGTCGGATGGAACAGTAGGCTCGGGATCCGCGTCGGGAACAGGTTCGAGCGCGAATGCGACCGCAGGTGCCTTCAGTGGGACGAACCGGCTTTCGGCCACATCATCCACTTACTCCAGTAACGCTTCACCGCGAGAAATCCTGTCGCCGACCTCAAACACCAATGGCCTGGGACGCAGCCAGACCACGCCTGAAAGCCAGCCGCGGAGCCCTGGCGCAGGCGGAAATCCCTGAAATCGGGGCGGTGGCAGGTCAAGCATTCGATTACCCCTCCCTCTCTTCCGAGCCAAGCGAGAGGAGGGGTGTGCGTTCACCAACCTCGGTGCTTTCCACCACACTAACCGCCGTTCCCGACTTCGCGCGCGTGCGGATTCTTTGTCCCACGCGCAGTTGTTTCGCGTCGTGCACCACCCTGCCGGTATTTTCATCCGTGGTAATTGTATAACCTCGTGCGAGCACCTGTTCGGGCCCCAGCAGCCGGAGTCTTGTCTGAACGGTTTCAAACCGATGCCGCGACTCTCGCAAGCGGTGTCGCAATTGTTCCTGCAACCGTTGAAGCTCCTGCTCGAACAACTCGCGCCGCTGACGAAGCAGATGCGCCGGCTTGATACGGCCGAGCCGCTCAGAAAGATTTTTCGCCGCCACAGCATGCTGCCGCAGGCCGGCGCGGGCACAACGGGCGAGGCTTCCCTGCAGGTCGTCCAGGCGCTGCAGCCAATCGTTGAACTTGCGACGGGGATGAGCACGCGCCAGGCGCTGAGAGGCCTGATTCAATTCATGCGCTTTGTCCGCCATCTGTTGCAGCGCCAGTTGGCGAATCCGGCCGGAAACAGCTGACACAAACGCGCAGCTTGAAAACACCCCTTCCGTGATAATCTCAGCTGCTGCGCTCGGCGTCGCGGCGCGCACGTCAGCCACGAAATCACTGATCGTGAAGTCAATCTCATGGCCCACTGCTGAAACGATTGGAATCGAAGAATCGAAGATGGCTCGCGCCACGACCTCCTCGTTGAATGCCCAGAGATCTTCCAGGCTGCCGCCGCCACGCGTGAGGAGAATCAGATCCAGGTGAATAAGGTTCGCGGGATGTCGCGGCGCTGAGGGATCGGGGTGCCGTGGCAAACCATCAGCGGGCCCCGACGACAATGCGTTGAGCATGCGGATCGCCGCGGCAATCTCACGCGCGGCGCCGTCGCCCTGCACGCGGCAAGGCGCAATCACGATTTCGAGCCCCGGATTGCGCCGCTGGATGACGTGCAGAACATCGCGAATTGCCGCCCCGGTCGGGGAAGTGACAATTCCTATGCGTTGGGGAAACCTCGACAACGGACGTTTCCGTTCCGCGGCGAACAACCCTTCCGCAGCAAGCTTCTGCTTGAGCTTGTCGAACGCAATCTGCAGCGCCCCGGTTCCCTGTAATTCCAATCCGCGAACGATCAATTGGTATTGCCCGCGCGCTTCGTACACAGTCAGGCCGCCCTGCAGCAGAAGCTTTTGGCCATCCTTCAGCAATTCCCGATGCGCGACATCTTCGCCGCGGAAGAGCACGCAGCTAAGCTGGGCGCTCGCGTCCTTGAGCGTGAAGTATATGTGTCCCGAACTCTGGCAGCGAAGGTTCGTGATTTCGCCGGTCACCCAGACGTTTCCCACCTGCTTTTCCAGCGTGCGGCGGATGCTCGACGTCAATTCAGCAACCGAATGAATCTTTCTTTCGGGAACCTTCGCCTCGGGCGGGAACAGGTCCCCGAATTCCCATTGTGATTTGAATTGCTTGCTCATGCTACTCCGCCGCGCAAGGCACGTTAAGACGTGAAATCGTGAGCGCCTTTCCCGAAGCCTCATCGACCTCGACAATCGCCCCGTCCAGGAATATCCGGCCTTTGGCGACATCAAATCGTTGCGGCATGTTGGTGAGAAAGCGTTGGATAACAGGCTCAATTTCACGCCCGATAACGCTCTCGTGCGGACCCGTAAAACCCGCATCCGTGAGGTAAGCCGTGCCGCCAGGAAAGATCTGTTCGTCCGCAGTCTGCACGTGCGTGTGCGTTCCAATCACCGCGCTCACGCGCCCGTCCAGCATGCGCGCCATTGCGATCTTTTCCGACGTCGCCTCCGCATGCATGTCGACAAGAATCAATTTTGTCTGTGCTCTGAGGCGGTCCACCGCCGCATTGACCGCATGAAATGGGTTTTCAAGGTCCGCCATGAACGTGCGGCCCTGCGCGTTGACGATTCCCAACTGCAGGTTGCGCACGGAAAACAGGCCGCTTCCATGACCTGGAGTTCCGGTTGGGTAATTCAACGGTCGAAGAAAGCGCGGCTCGTGGTGCAGCAATTCCATCACTTCCTTCTGATCCCAAAGGTGATCGCCGCTCGTGATCACATCAACGCCCGCAGTGAAAATTTCCTCGGCCGTGCGCGCCGTGATCCCCGATCCGCCTGCTGAGTTCTCGCCGTTGGCAACGACGAAATCCAGTCCATGCTGCTCCCGCAGCCTGGGAACGAGTTCGCGCACCGCGCGACGTCCCGGGCTGCCGACAATATCGCCAATGAACAGGAGCTTCACGGGAGAAACAGTGAATGGACGGCATTAAGGCAGCAAGCGGTTTTCACCTCGTCGCGCAGTTCTCCGAGCCACCGGAGCGCCGACTTTCAGTCGGCCCTATGAGGATCAAAAAAGGCAATCGGTGCAGGACAACCAGCGCCGCACGATTCGGCGAGCCGGACAGAGTTGAGCCTTAATCCGACTGCACGCCGGTGCTCCATCGCCGGTAGAAAACCAGCGCCAGGCTACTCCACCAATTGATGTTGCATCGCGTAGTGCATCAGCTCCGCGTTGTTCTTCATTCCCATTTTTTCGAGGATGCGTGAACGATAGGTGCTGATGGTTTTCACGCTGAGGGAAAGTTCTTTTGCTATCTCGCTGACAATTTTTCCCGACGCAATCAGGCGCAACACCTGAAATTCGCGATCAGACAACTTCTCCTGAGGCGGTTTCTGGCCATCGCCGCCCGAAAGATAGGTGGCGAGTTTTTCCGCCAGCGAGTTGCTGACATAGCGCCCGCCTGCCAGCACCTTCTTGATGGCGCCGACAAGTTCATCAGGTGCGCTTTCCTTGGTCATATAGCCCGACGCACCGCGTTTGAGAACACGCACTGCGAATTGACCCTCGGGATGCATGCTCAGCACGAGCACTGGAAGTTTCGGTTTGAACTTCTTTATTTCGCGCAGCACTTCCAGCCCGCTGCGGCCCGGCATGGTGATGTCGAGCACCACCACATCCCACTCCTCCTTAAAGATTTTGGAGAGGGCTTCCTGCGCGTTCCGGGCTTCACCGAACGTGGCCTTTTTGAACTCTTCTGCGAGAATTTGTTTCAGGCCGTGCCGCACCACCGCGTGATCGTCTGTCAACAGGATCTTCATGTACTGCTTCAGGACTGGTTTCCGCCACCGGCAATGTCACCGTCACCCGGGTGCCATGTCCATGCCGGACTGGGCCTATCCGGAATTCCCCGCCGAGCAACGCCGCCCGTTCCTTCATTCCCAACAATCCCAGCGACCGCGTGTTCGAGATTTCCTCAGGCTCGATTCCGCGGCCGTTGTCTTTCACGTCCATGATAATGCGGCCGGGTTCCGCTTTCAAATGAACCGATACCTGCGTTGCACCCGCATGTCTAATTACATTCGTCAGCGTCTCCTGAAAAATCCGGAAGAAGGTCGTCGCCACATTCGAATCCAAAACCGCGTCCTGCAGCCTTGTGTGGAGATCACAACGAATGCCCGTGCGATTCTGAAATTCCGTTGCCTGCCATTCCAGCGCCGCCACCAAACCGAGATGATCCAGGATTCCCGGCCGCAGCTCGCTCGCAATCCGGCGGACGGTGTGAATCGTGGAATCAATATGCGCCGAAAGCGCGCGCGCCTTTTCCGTCAGTGTCTTCAGGTTTTTCGGCAGGCGGCTGGCTATGAGTGACAAGTCCAGCTTGCAGCTGGTCAGCGCCTGGCCGAGTTCATCGTGCACTTCGCGTGCAATGCGCGTCCGTTCCTCCTCGCGCACGCGCTGCAGGTATACCGAAAGAGCGCGCAATTGCTCATGCGACTCCCGCAACTGCTTTTCCGCACGCTTCCGCTCCAGACGTTCGCGCGCTTCACGCAGCGCACGGTTGACGGACGGCACCAGGCGCACCATGCGATGCTTCAACACGTAATCAGTGGCGCCGTTCTTCAACGTTTCGATCGCGACCTCCTCACCCATCGTGCCCGTCAGAAAGATAAACGGCGTTTCTGGGCACAACTTCTTGGCGATCTGCAGCGCCGCGTACCCATCAAAACCAGGCAGCGCGTAATCCGATAAAATCAAGTCGGGCGGATTGTTCTGGATTTCGCGGATGTAATCATCCTCCCGTTCCACTCGCACGGCGGAGTATTGCAACCCACCCTGGCGGAGCGTGTGCTTCGCCAGCTCGGCATCGGCTGGACTGTCTTCCAGCATCAGGATGTGAATCTCTTTCTTCACTCTATTCCGAAAACGCGGCCGGGATTTCCTTTCGCAGCCGATCCGGATTCCGCGGCAGCGTGAAATAAAACGTCGCGCCCTTGTCGATTTCACCCTCGGCCCACGTGCGGCCGCCGTGACGATGGATGATCCGCCGCACGTTCGCGAGGCCAATTCCCGTTCCTTCAAAATCACTCGCCCGATGCAGCCGCTGGAACACCCCAAACAACTTGTGTGCGTAACGCACATCGAAACCGACGCCATTATCCTTTACGAACACAATCAGTTCCTTGGCGGTCGTGCGCGAACCAATTTCAATTCGCGCCGGCTTGCGCGGGCGGGTGTATTTCAGCGCGTTGCAAATCAGGTTGGCAAACACTTGATGGATCAGGTTCGCATCGCCTTCAGCCATCGGCAACTGGGCAATCTTCCATTGAAGGTCCCGGTCAGCTGTGTCGAGCGTCAATTCGCGGCGCACGGTGGAAACGATGTCGTTCAAATTGATGCGCGACTTCCGCAGTTCCGCGCGCGCCGTGCGCGAAAAGGTCAGCAGGTCATCGATCAGGCGGCCCATTTGCCGCGCGGCATCCGAGATGGTTTGCAGGTGCGCTGTCGCTTCGTCATCCAGCGTGGCGCTCTTGGTTACCTTCAGAATCTCGACAAATCCCTCAATGTGCCGCAACGGAGCACGCAGGTCGTGCGACACCGAATAACTGAACGCTTCCAGCTCCCCATTCGCCTCCTCCAGTTCCGCCGTCCGCTCGATCACCCGCTGCTCCAGTTCGCTGTTGAGCCGGCGAATCTCCTCCTCCGCCAGCTTCCGCTCCGTGATATCGTGAACGATCACCTGCGCCGCAGGCTTGCCTTCAAACGTCAGAGGGGCCGCCGCCATCTCGACGGAACGGATCGTCCCATCGACCCGCAAGGCTCGATGCTCGGTGAACGAAATGGGGCGCTGCTCGCGCACAACCTGTTCCAGCCGTGCCCGCACCGCGTCCCGTTCATCGGGATGGAACAATTCAACCGCCTGCCTGCCCACCACAAGTGTTGGATCGTTGCCGTCAAACAGCTTGAGGCCCGCGCTGTTCACAAAGACGATCTTTCCTGCCCGTGCCACAAACAGCGCGTCAGGTGAAATCTCGACCAGGTTGCGGTATCGCTCCTCGCTCGACTGCAGCGCCTCCTCTGCACGCCGCCTTTCCGCCTTGGCCTCCTCCTGTCGCAGCGCGCGATGCACCGCGGGAGGCAGGGTTGTCAGGTGATGTTTCAGGACGAAATCCGTCGCGCCACTCTTCAGGGCTTTGATGGCCATTTCCTCGCCGAGCGAGCCCGTCACGAAAATGAAAGGCGCCTCGGGTGATCGCTTACGCGCGAGTTCGAGGGCTGCAAACCCGTCGAACGCCAGCAGTCCGTGGTCCGAAAGGATCAGCGAAGGCCGGAATGCTTCGAGCGCCCCGAGGAATTCCTCCTCCGTCTCCACACGCTTGAACTGGAAATTAAACCCGCTCTGCTTGAGGGTGTTCCGAACCAGTTCAGCATCCCGCACCTCGTCCTCCAGCATCAATATGCGAAGTTTTTGTTTGGTTGAAATCAACACTCGCCTCGAGCTTATTTCATATCCGCTGCATACGAAGTAGGGCAATACCCCAAGTCTACGCGCCCGGCAGCGAAAAATAGAACGCCGCCCCCTCTGATTCGCGTGCGTGTGCCCAGACGCGCCCGCCATGGCGCTCAACGATCCGGCGGACGTTCACCAGCCCCACTCCCGTGCCTTCAAACTCATTGCCGTGCAGACGTTCAAAAACCTGGAACAACTTCTGCGCCCGCTGCGGATCGAACCCAACGCCGTTGTCGCGCACGCACACTTCCGTTTCAGATTTCCCGCGCGTCGCGCTGATCTCTATGACCGCCGTCTCCCGCGGACGCGTGAACTTCAGCGCATTGGACACCAGGTTGGTGAGCACCAGCCAAAGCATCACGGGATCGCCCTCCACTTCTGGAAGGTCATGGATCTTCCATTCCACACTCCGCCCCTCCCACTCGGGCCGTAGATCGTGAATCACCTCCTTCACGATATCAGCCAGGCTCAGGTGCAGCCGATACATGTCCGTCTGGCCAATGCGCGAGAACGTAAACAGGTCGTCGATGAGTTTGCTCATCTTGTGCGCCGCCTGGGAAATGGATTTCAAATAGCTGCAGCTTTTCCCGTCAAGCCGGTCTGTGGCGGTCTTCAGCAAAACCTCCGAAAAACTTTCGATGTGCCGCAACGGCATGCGCAGGTCGGCAGCGACACTATGGGTGAACGTCTCGAGTTCCTTGTATTTCGCGTCCGCATCACTGCGGTCCAAATCCTCCATTCCGGGTTCGGTGGCAGCCGCCCGGGGAGACAGGTCTCGAACGATGGACAGGAAGCCGCGCAGCTGGCCGCCTTCGCTGCGCACCACCACCACGGCATGGCTGGCGGAGAATGATTCCCCGTTCTTGCGGCATCGCTTCCCGCTTTCTTCCCCGCGATCTTTCCGCTGCGCCTCTTCAAGCAGGAACGCCGGACGTCCCTCGGTTCGCGATTCGGGTGGAAACAAACGGCTGTAATGTTCGCCAAGGATTTCGTTGGGCTCGAAGCCGAGCATTTGTTCCGCGCCCGGATTCCAGGTCGCCACCCGGCCGTCCCTATCAAGCATGAAAGCCGAGTATTCCTTGAGTTCCGCCGATACCAACCGCAAATGTTCCTCCGCATCCAGCAAGGCGGATTCGAGCTGCCGATGCCGTGCGCGCGTATCAGCATCGCGCAGCACGCGTTCGATCGCGGGCGCCAGCAGATGAAGATTCTGTTTCAGAACGTAATCATCCGCCCCGCTCTTCAACGTTTCCTCCACTGTGCGCCCGTCCGGGCCGCCCGATACGAATATGAAAGGCACGTCGGGGCAACGATCCCTCGCTTCAGCAAGCGCCGCGAAGCCGTCAAACCCGGGCACGCCATGGTCGGAAAGGATGACGTCGGGGGTATGATGTTCCAGTTCGTGCAGGAAGGAATCGCGCGTCTCAACGCGCCGGGAACGAAAACGCAGCCCCGCCTTCCGCAGTTCGTGATTGATCAGCAACACATCAGGAGCCGTGTCCTCAATCATCAAAACGCGGATTTCCTTTTTTATGACCAGCGGGCTTTTGATATCGCCCAGAGTAGCTGTCCCTGTGGGCGCATCGAATAGGGTGAACTCTGCAAGCGCCTGCAAAACAGTGCGCAGCGTTGCGCCGCCCACTGGCAGCTGCGGTTAAAACCCGATGTTGCGAATCGCAACGTGTGCTAGCTTGAGCCATTGCTTTATGAAACCAACAAGGGCACGCAATACCAAGGCACGCCCGGACCTCCGGGCTCCTGTTCCAGCATGGACAGCTTGCCCGCGCAGCATCCGCCAACCAGTGAACACGAGAAGGAGGCACTATGTTTTTCTATGAATGGGTCATTCCAGTTCTTGCGGTCTTTGTGATCGCTGCCGTGACGTTCTACCTCGCCGTTCGCAATCGCGCCAATGCAGGCGTGCGCACTGATGGCGAAGTCCTCCACGACGAATATGCCGACCGAACGGCGGATCGCGATCGTTCCTCCGGGAGTTAAACATCGCGCAAGCGGGATTGAGCATTGGGACTGAGTCGCGCACAGGCAGGTTCCACGGCTCACATGTGTGAGGCTTACGCTGGCCGAGCGCCTTCCGCGATCGGAGCACGGGCCGGGGAAACATCTCCCTTGTGATTCCCGGCCCGTCCGGACATTTTCCGCCCATGATCCTCGCTGGCGACATCGGCGGAACCAAAGTCAACCTCGCCTGGTTCAACGTGGAAGGCGGTCAACTGGTCCGCGGCCCGGAGGCGACTTACCGCAGCCGCGACCACGACAGCCTTTGCGCCATCATTCAACGCTTCACCTCTGATCACTCGGTGCCAGTTCGCATCGGCGCGTTCGGAGTTGCTGGACCCATCCGCGACGGCCGCGCTCAACTGACCAACCTTTCATGGATCGTCGATGCTGAGGAACTGCAGCGCGAACTGAAGCTCGACCGCGTTTTCCTCCTGAACGACCTGCAAGCGAATGCTTACGGCATCAGCACCCTGGAACCCGGCGAGGTCATCGTGCTCAATGCGGGAAGTCCCGCGCGCAATGGCAATCTCGCGATCATCTCCGCGGGAACGGGGCTGGGACAGGCGGCGCTGCTCTGGACCGGATCTGAATATATTGCGATCGCATCCGAAGGCGGGCATGCCGATTTCGCTCCGCGGACGGATCTCGACGCTGAACTGCTGGCTTACCTCCGCGAACGCTTTGTTCAACCCAGCTGGGAGCACGTGTTATCGGGACCCGGCTTTTACCACGTATATCAATTCCTGCGCGACAGCGGCCATGGTGAGGAACCCGGCTGGCTGACTGAAGAATTCCGGCGCGTCGATCCCGCCGTCGCAATCACCAAGGCGGGCCTCGCGCAGACCTGTCCGCTCTGCGTTCAAACCCTCGACCTGTTCGTTGGTTATTATGGCGCCGAAGCTGCAAATCTTTCCCTGAAATTCCTGGCGACGGGGGGGCTTTATCTCGGCGGCGGCATCGCTCCAAAGATCGCGGCGAAACTTCAGGATGGATCGTTTTTGCGGAGCTTCATCGGCCAGGGGCGGATGAAAGATTTGCTCGGGGCAATTCCGGTGCGCGTGATCTTGAACGACAAGGCGGCGCTGATCGGCGCTGCGCGCCATGCGGCAACGCGCTCGGGCCTTCTCTGAGCGTGGTCACATCCTCGGCCAGGGCCCTGCGTTAATGCGCGCCCGCGCGCGTGGCATGAGCTGCTGCGAGGAGATTCTCATCTTTCTTTCCGGTCCGAACCATCGCCCATCCCACCAGGATCAGAATCACGCCTGAACCCAGGAAAGCGTAGTCAAAGACCGAAACGCCCAACCGCTCCACCACGTGATGCAGGTGAAGAATGTGATGGTCGATCAATCCTTCGATGAAATTAAACAGGCCCCATCCGAGCAACATCGAACCCACAAAACATTTTGTCGAAAGCGGCACGCGGTGCCTGGTCACAGCGCGCCACAGCAGGATCAGCCCGATCACGGACATCGTCCAGGTGAACGCGTGAAACAATCCGTCCCAGAACATGTTCACTTCAACATTGGCGACGGTGTCCTTCGGAAGCCGTGCCGTCATCATGCTGTGAAGCTGGAGCAATTGATGAAATACGATCCCGTCAAAGAACCCGCCCAGCCCAATGCCGAGGAAGATTCCCGAACGAATAAGCGGCTTGAATCCTGAAGTCGTTGTGTTCATTTCGAATCGTCCCTTCCGAGCCAATGGGAAATGGCATATGCCGCAACCAGGAGCACCGGAACCGGCGACATCAGCGCCAGGGCATTCAAGGCGAAGCTCCCTCCAAATATTTTCGCCCTAACCTCCTGGCCTGTGCCCGTTTGGCAGACGGGACACGCTTGAGCGGATGCAAGGCTGGCTCCAAGGACGGCGATGCAAATCCATCGCTGCATAACGGGAAATGCCTTCACCTGCAAAACTTCACAGCAAAGCCGCCAATCCCAACTTGGGTGTTACCCGCACCGGCTTCAGGAGAGTCATCAGGCCTTCCTGGCAGCGGTCGCGTTGGTAACTGCATCAGCAGTCTTTCCGTTCGCAGTTCGACTGCGCCAGATGCACAACACGGCATCTGTGAGCGCGAGAAGCACGGGTCCGAGGACCAGGCCGGCGGCGCCGAAAACCATCAGGCCGCCAACGATGCCGATAAACACGGGCACAGTGTGCAGTCGGAGTTTTTTTCCGACCAGAACGGGATACAGAAGGTTGTCGATCAATCCCACCACGACCGTTCCCCAAACAGTCAGGATCACTGCCTTCGTCCAATCGCCCTGCACCGCGAGGAACACGGCCGCGGGAATCCAGATTACAAAGGCGCCCAGCACTGGAATCACGGAGAGCAGGCCCATCGCAAAGCCCCACAACAACGGAGCGGGCAAGCCCAGCCACCAAAACATCAAGCCTCCCAGCACGCCTTGCAACGTTGCCACCACGAGGGTTCCGTAAATGCTGGCGTGCACCGTGTCCCTGAAGCGATTGAACACCTGGTTGGTTTCGCGGTCCGTCAGCGGCAGGAAATCCCGGATGTAATCGATGAACACCGAGCGGTCGCGCCAGAAATAAAACAGCATGAACAACGTGATCAGGAACGTCACCAGGCTCCAGATCGTTCCTCCGACAGTCGGCTTCACTACGGCATTCCCGGCAGGCGCTGCCTGTTCGAGAATGGCTTTCGCCCCGCCCTCCTTCTTCACCCAATCCCACGCCTGGCCGAAGCGCGGATTGGACTCCGCGGCTTTCTCGATCGACTTCTGCAATTCGCCCGATTGCAGCGATCGCACGGTGGATGATGCCTTGCTGATCACTGCCTGCAGCATGAGCGCGACCGGAGCTGCGATCACGAGCGACACCAGCACGACAGAGAGCGCCGCTGCGAGTCCTGGCTTTCGAACGTGCTTTTTGATCCATCGGTATGCCGGCTCTCCAATGATCGCGAGCGCGACGGCCCACGCGAGCGCTGGAAGAAACGGTTTGGTGACGAGGAAACATCCGATCAGGAGCAGGATTGTTGCGGCCAGGAGGACGACTGCAGAAAGCTGGTTCCTCGACCAGAAGCTTTCCTGCTCTGATGCCGGTCCGGCGTTTTCATTGGGTTGAGTCATGCGTGCCAAGCCGCGCGCGAGCCGCACTTAGTTACCGCGAGTGAACGGCAAGTGCCATTGGGGTGATGCCCTAGAATCCAAACGGGTGGCTCGCACATCGATCGCACTGCCTCAGCATCAACGCCGTGCCAGGTCCGCACTGGCCTACGGGTCCTTCGGTCCAGGCTCAGGCCGTACGGATGCAACCTAGAAAACAAACTAGGCGAAGTGTGCGATATGATGCCACTTGACCACCCACCCGCCCTGCTCTTTCTCCAGGAAAATAGTCGCCATCGCGCCATGCGGTGAAGGTCCGACCCAGGATCGGACGACTGCCTGCTTGCCGTCTTCAGAATAACCTGGCAGCCACGCTTCAAACCATCCACGTGCCGATGGATGCGCCTTCGCAAACGGCCATTTCTTCGACTCCGACGAAATATCCGCCACGACGATTTTCGGATCGAACTTCAATTCAGCAAACGAAACCGGCACGGAGTCGTAGGTGCTGCCAGGCTTTTGGTTTCGGCTCAGCAAGTTTGTCTGGATGAAAGACGGGATCGTACGACCTTCACCGATGTCCTGCGCCATTTGCCCGGGCCGCAACATCCCCGTCTTGTCCGGGTTCCTGACGTTGAGGAAAACAGCATTAGCATTCGTGGACCGCGTCAGATTGAATTTGGGGTCCGCCAGAACGTGGAGCAACGCCGCTTGAAGAACCTGCCTGTCGCGATCGTCGGGTTGCACGGCAGTGTCAGCATGAATTTCCGCAGCGTTCAAACTCACGCGCGGCGCAAGGACAAAACTTAGGAACGCTGCCAAGACCATGATCGATGCGAAGGAGGTCGAGTTCATATTCCTCGGACACCTTCTCCCCGTTATTGATTCAAATTTTTGCCTCACGGCGTCCCGTCTGGCGCGGGATGCGACTTGGAATCGCGTCAGGAAAATCATGCGGGCGCCCACGGATTCGATGCTGACGCGAACCCCGAAGTGATGCAGCTTATTTCAAATGTATTTGGTGACCGCAAACAAGCCCCGGCAGATCTTGCACCTGATCTTCGCGGGGCGTGTGACGATGGCTGAGCTGCAGAATGGCGAGGGCGATCTGCGCGAGGTGATCAAGGATTTCACCCCCGGCTTCACACTGATCACGGATCTGGAACGTGCGGAATCCATCGAACCGGAATGCGCGCGGCCAATTGGTGCAACCATGGAACTATGCGATCGGCACGGCATTGGTCGCGTGATTCGCGTCATCCCCGACCAGGCCAAGGACATCGGCTTCAACATCCTTTCGGCGTTCCACTACACGCGGGCGCCCCGAACGCTCGTGTTCAAGAAGCTGATTCAAGCCGTCGAGGCGCTTTGATTGGATTAATTACAAACGCGATGGTTGAAATATGAAAAAACCCGATCAATGGATCGTTGCAACGACCGCTGTCGCAGTTGTCACTTTCGCAGCGTTCGCTGCGGAGCCGCCTGCTGGCATGGTCGAGCTCAAGAACGTTCCGGCCGAACAGGTCCTGACGATCTACAAGGACCTTTCACGGTGTGAGATGATAGAATCTTCGGACGTGAAACTGCACTACCGTGCAATCACAGCGCGTTCTTCTTCCATGTCGACGCGGGAAGACACATTGAAGCTCATTGAGACAGCGTTTCTGGAGCAGGCGGGAATTGTCATAACGCGCCTGGGCGGCAAGCGCGTTTCCGTGACATTCAACGATCACCTGCCAGTCAAGTCTCCGCCGTGACAGTCCGCGAACCGGCAACCCTGCCCTCCCGTTTGAATCCTACGGATTGAGGACCGTCGGGTTATGACTGGCCACGTAGTATAGATCCTCCTTCGCATTGGCCTGGGCTGCGGATCCTTCAGCGCCACCGGTGATCGTGAATTTGCGGGGGTTCATGCTGTTGGCGAACCTGATCACCGCATCACTCACCCACTTATGCGCCTCGGTGTGGCCGTCGGCGAAACTAAACGTGCTGCTTCGCCCATGAAACGCCGCGGGGGAATCTCCCCATCGGGCGTTGACGAAATTGATTGCCGGATTTCCCACCGTCATGTCCCACGTGCGGACGTTTTCTCCGCATAGCTGGCCGCCAACCGTGATCTGTTGTGAATCGGATTCCTCCACCCAGAGAAACCGGTCACTTGGATGCAACACCTGCGACTGTTTCATGATGAATCCGGGAAGGTTCTCGTAGGCCGTGTCGCCATTCGCGAAACCGTTGACTCCGGAATAACTCGTCCATGCAAAGTGATTCGGAATCGTGGCGCGGATGTCACCCGGGCAATGCATGATGCCGGGATTCGGCGCATAGGGGTAAAGGGGACCGTTTCGATAACCGCGCTCAACTTTCCAGACAACGAGCGCGTTGCCCGTCACGTCCGCCGGCGCGGGGTCAGGCACCCTGTCGGCTTGGACGCGCCAATTCGGCGTGGCGGCACCCGGATCGGTGCTGAATCCCACCACACGGTCGGAATTGTCGGACGCATACATGACCCACGCCAGGGAAAGTTGCTTTTGGTTGCTGAGGCAATTGGCTTGCTGCGTTTTTCTCTTTGCCTTGCTCAACGCGGGAAGAAGCATTGCCGCCAGGATTGCAATGATTGCAATGACCACGAGCAGTTCAATCAGAGTGAAACCGCTGCGGTGTATCCAACGTACCGAACAGTTGCGGCGCCCAGAGAAAAAGTCACATTTATCTTTCGAGATTGGATTCATGATGCTGTCGTAGGCTGCTGCTCGCTGCAGCGAGTGGTTTCGAACAGGTGGCAGGGCTTGCGCCCCGCCACCGTGGGATCGAACCACCAACCACCTGCTATTGCCGCAACCGATAAAACGTCGCTGTATTCGTTGCGTTGAAAACCTGCGGATTGGTTTGCGTCGAGGCGTCCGTCCAGGGCCCGGTCAGCGCTGGTGCCTGCTCCAGGATACCCGTGCCCGTCCAGGACAACTGGTTGTTCTGAATGGTCAGGGCAGCCTGCACACCGGGAGCCGCGAATCCGATCCCTGCTGCCGTTGCAGCGAACATGATGCTGTCGAACTGCGCGTAGGCGCTGCCATTGCCGCAACGAAGACGGATGTTGTCAAAGGTGCTGTTGGCCGTGAGAGACGTCGCAGGCTGAAGCTGGGCGCCTTCGCTGCGGTTGAAGTCCGGATCGAGCCAGACTTTGATCTCGTCGTTCGAGCCAGCCTTGAAGTCGATTCGCACGACCAGCGTATGCCATTCCCCCAGCGCAACCGCAAGTTGAGGAACGAGATCCACCTGGTTGCCCGAGGCGTCGAGACTCCAATTGACCGATGCCCACGCGTTGCCAATGATCAGCCGTTCGGCATTCCCTTCGAAGAACTGAAGTCCTCCAAATCCCCCACCGTTGCCTGTTTCATTATTCAGGTCCAGGAACGTCATTCTGAAACGAGCGTAGAGCGTTTTTGTCGATGTATTCTGGTAATTGCCATCGATCCAGCCGTTCAGATTGCTGTAGATGATGATGCCGCCGCCGCCGCCGAAAACATCCAGTTGCCCTTCAAGAGTGACGGGCAATGCTGGAAACGCATCCACCGTGAAGGACCAACTGGCGGAATAGGGCGCGTCATTTGAGTCCGTCAGGCTGACAGTCACGAAATGGCTCGAATTTGCCTCGAATGCGGCGGCCGGCTGGTAGTTGATGATGACATTCCCGTTCGTGTTGACGCTGAAACTCGGCGTCACGGGATTGCCATCGATGGTCATGCTTATGGTGCTCGTTTTGATTCCGGAACTGCCGGGAATCGCGCGCACGCTGATTGAAGTTCCGACCGCAGCCGCAGTTGCGGCATCCGCAGGGAACTGGTTATCGAACACCACATCGACCCAAGGCGGAAAGCCCACGCCAGTTGCTGTCGCAGCCATGATGATATTGCTCCAGGTGGCGCTGGCCGTTCCGTCGCCGCAGCGAAGCCGGATATTGTTGAAGCTGTTATTGATTTCGAGCACGACAGGCGGGTTTGGCTGGTTGGCTTCAGTATGCGTGAAGTCCGGATCGAGCCAGACTTTCACAACGTCGTTCGTCCCCGGCAGGTATTCCGTGCGCACAACAATGGTGTGCCATTCGCCGAGATTCACAAAGGTGAGCGGGAAAAGGTCCTGCTGGGCTGCAGCTGCATCGAGACTCCAATTAAGCGAGACCCAGGCGTTGCCGGCAATGAGCCTCTGGTCGTTGTCCTGCATGAAATGCAAACCGCCATATCCTCCGCCGCTGCCGCCTTCGTTGTTCAGGTCGTTGAAGACCATGCTGTAACGCGTGTAAAGGATCGAACCGGAATTTGTGTTGTAATTGGAACCCACCCAGGCATCGCCAGCTGCGGAGAAGAGCGTGTAATCATTGCCTCCACCCGTGGTGATGGGTCCCGCAACAGTTACCGGCAAGGAAGGATAACCGGTGGTGAAGCTCCACGGATTCGTGAACACCCCTCCATTGTTGTCGGTTACCACGAGTTCTACCATCTGCAGTGTGCCCGCGGCCAGAGGCGCACCCGGCTGATAGCTTACCGTGATGATGCCGGAATTCGTGCTCAAGGCCGGGGAAACCGTGACGCCATTTACTTTCAGCGTGATACCCGTGATCGGCGCACCACCCATTACAACCTGTGCCCCAATCGGGGTTGTTGCTGGAATACTTGCCGATCCGTTCACAGGAATAATCCCCTGGAACGTCACGTTGGCGGGAACAGCAAAGCCAACATCCGTTCCCAGCGTCGCGATGATGATGTTCGTGGCTTCAGCGCTGGATGGAGCGTTTCCACATCGGAACCGAATGTTGTCGAACGTGTTGTTGATGGAAACGATGAGGGGCGGGTTGGGCTGATCGGCTTCTGTCTGGGTGAAATCAGGGTCGAGCCAGATTTTGGCGGTCGCATTACCACCCGGCGTGTAATCGACGCGCGTCACCAGCGTGTGCCATTCACCCGCGATGACAGTGGTGCTGGGAATCAATTCCGGTTCACCTGAGATGCCGCCGCCGTTCTTGGTATCGACGCTCCACGTCGTCCGAATCCAGGTTTCGCCAGTCAGCAATCGCTCGGTGTTGCCGTTGAAAAAGTGAAGCCCGCCATAGCATCCTCCCCCGCCGTTGCCCGGCTCGTCGGCCGTGTTGTGGAAAACCATGCTGATCCGCGAAAAGAGCGTCCGGCTGGAGGTGGAATCGTAATTCGTTCCGATCCAAGGGTTGCCCGCCGCATTGAAGATCACTACATCCACCCCGTTGCTGGTAGCGACTGGACCAGCGAGTACCGCTGGCAGCGAAGCAAAGCCCGTGGTGAAGCTCCAGGCATTCGTGAAAAGAGTGCCGTTGTTGTCCGCCACGACCACCCTCGCGGTATGCAGTGTTCCGGCGCTGAGGGGCGAAGCGGGCGTGTAACTGATCGTGGTAATCCCTGTTGTCTGCTTGATCACTGGTGTAACGCTCGCGCCGTCGACTGTCATCGCAATGCTGTTGGTATTAACTGCAACAGCGCCATCCACCGCCTGAACAGTGATATTGGTGCGAACGCCGCTGAAGGAGCGGTCGGCTGGGGAATGTCCGGCGAAAGTCACGGGATCGGAGACCAGCTGGAGCATGTCGAATTGAAAATCCTGGCCGCCTCCCGACGTCGTCGTCCCGTTGCCGCGGTAGAAGGCGACCCGTGCAATAGATCCGGAAACGGTCCCCGTGAACGATGCGCCCGTCGTCAGATTGCGGAAGAGATACGTTGTCGGCGACGTCAGCTTGAATGAATAGCTGTTGAACTGCTGGAAATTGTATCCAAAGCCGGTTGCCACTCCGTCGGTTGTTCCCGCATCCGTGAAATGGCCGTTGTCGTTGTCACCCCCGACATGCCAGAAACTAAAAATCGTGTTGCCACTCGCATCCTGCAGGATCACTGCGTTCGTGTTTGGCGACCCCGCAAGTCCATTCAATCGCCGCTGGAACGAAAACGCCTGCCCTGCCGTCATCGGCGAAGTGAACGGCCTCACTGCCACGGTTCGGCTGTTGATCGACTCGTTCCACAAATCGAAGGAACTGCCGCTGGGGCCGTTGTTCTGGATGAACGCGCCGCCATTGCCGGAAACAGAAACTGTCCAGGGGCCGAATCCAAACCCGCCATTCAGACCGGTTTCGAAGGACCCAACGTACGCGGGATCGTTTGCGGCATCAAAGGCGTTGGTTGTCTGGCCGGAGCTGGGTTGCGCCACCAGCACGAGGAGCGCGCACACCCGCAGGACCGGGCTCAGAATCTTTCCCCACAAACCAGGTGAGTTCATTTGGTGTAAGCGGTTTTTCATAAGACTGATGTAGCTGGGTGTTGTTGTTGTGTGCCGCCGCGTGCAAGCGTGACTACAGCGAAGGAGAGTAATTACCGCGCGCGTTTCAACAATACCCGCAATCAGGGGTATTCAGGTTGATCCGCCGGGAGGGATGGCGGGCTGCGTCGTCACCGCGCATCAGCGCGGAACAAACCGTTTTGAGCGAGGGATCGAAATCTTCCGAAGGTCCCGTTGAAGCCGTAAGCCAACTGAAAGTCGGCGCTCCAAATCAGGCACGAGCGCCGACTTAGCCATTGGCCTCCCCCGCGCACGCAGCGGAACCCCGTTTCGAAAGCGATCTACTTTGGTTTTGCCGCCTTCGAAAATCCGAGCGGGAATTGTCCAAGGTATTTGGCGGTCGCCTCGCCGCGCGAATGAACATGCAGCTTCGCATAAATGTGCTTCACGTTCATCCGGATCGTTTCAATGCTCAAAGACAGCAAGCTCGCAATTTCCTTGGACGATGCCCCCTTCGCCATGAGATCCAAAACCTGCTGCTCCCGTGGCGAAAGCTCGCCGACGTCCGATCTGTTTTCTCCAGCCTGGTGAAAGTGAGCGACGATTTTTCGCGCAATGCTGCTCGACATCGGAGAGCCGCCCTCCCGAACCTGGCGAATGGCTTCAACGAGTTCCTGGGTCGTGCTGCGCTTGAGCAGGTAACCGCTGGCGCCCGCGAGCAGCGAATTGAAAATCTTTTCGCTCTCTTCATAAACGGTGAGCATCAGGCACTGAGCCTTGGGAACGATGCTCTTCAAATGCCGCACACACTCCACCCCGTCCATGCCCGGCAGATTGATATCAACGATCACCACGTCAGGCTGGTCGTCGACAATTCCGCGCAGCGCCTGTTCCGCGGTTCGATACGACTTGAGGCAACGCAACCCTTCGCTGCGATTGATTTCGAGCTCGAGGTTCTCCCGCATCCACGCGCCATCCTCGATGATCACCACGCCAACGAGCGCGGGTTGCTGACGATTGTCGTTTCGATTCATGGTGATTAAGGGGCTGACGCCAGTGACAGCTGCAGCGTTACGGTGGTGCCTTGATTCAACTGGCTGCACACCTGCAAGCCCCCGCCGAGGTCGCGCATTCTGCGGTCCATATTCTCCAGTCCATTTCCGACTGCGGCAGCCTGGTCTGGACGGAACCCGCACCCATCGTCGCTCACAACGATCGACAAACGATTCCTTGCGGGAAATTCGAGCGCAAGCTTGATGCGGCGCGGTGCAGCATGCTTCACCGCATTGTGCAACGCCTCCTTCACTACCATGAACAAATGATGGCGCACCTCGGCTGTCAGCGGAATGACAGGAACTTCGAGAGGCACATCCAGTTCGCAGGAGATGCCAGTCGGACGAAGAAATTCCTGGGCGTAGTAAACGAAATAATCGGCCATCTCCTTCAAGGTGTCGTTCTTTGGATTGATCGCCCAAACGATTTCGTCCATCGCACGAATCGTTTCGCGCGCGGTGTCGGCAATGCTGCGGGTGAATGCCGCCTGGTCGGCTTCCCCCTTGTTTTTCCAGTCCATCAATTCTGTCAGCTTGCCAATCTTCGTCAGGCTGGCGCCAACTTCGTCATGGATATCGCGTGCGATGCGGGCGCGCTCTGCAGCGACAGCACTTTCCTGTTCGAGCCGCCGGATTTGCCGTTGTGCCCGGCGCCGTTCGCCCAGCCGTGCGACGACCGCCACGCCTGAGAGCAGCCCACCCATCATCAGGCCGACGAACCACCCGCGCTGCCAGAAATGCGGCATCAATAAATCCTCGAAGGAGGTTGCCACCATCATCTGGCTGAACTTCCATCCACCGCCATAGCCTCGGTGGATCAGCCTAAATTCATCGAAGGTCGCGTCCGCCTGAAAATGAACCACGATGTTGGTTGGCTGGTTGAACTCAGTCATGCCGTGGGAAAGATCGGGATTGAGCCAGGCAGTAACTTTGGCGTCCTGGCCGGGCACATATTCCACCCGCCATACGATGTAGCGCGGAACGCCGGCCCGCATGTACTCGTAGGAAAACGGAGCATCCGGAACGCTTGAATTGAAGTCCTGGAATTTCCGTGGCGCAGTGGGAACGTTGAGCGCGGAAAAAGCCATCGCCCCGTCCGTATTGCCGATGCCGAGATGTTCCACCCCGTTCTCCACCAGCATGAAGCCGGCTTCAAAGGGCTTGATCATTTTCGCGGCCGTGTCGGAGATCGGCGTGACCTTGATGCGGAAATAAAGCGTGCCCGCCGAGTTGCGATCGCGCGGCTTGACGGCGCCGTGCAGGATGTCCTCGCCCTTGCCGTTGTCGCAGACGAGCACAGTTTCGGGATGGCTCCACAGGACGGCGCCGACGGCGGGAAACGCGACGGCGAGCATTGCCAACAACAGCAACGTGAAGCCGCACGATGGAAGTCTGGAAGCCTGATCACCGAAGCGCACGGAATGGAGACTAATGATTTTCCAGAACAAAGTTCAACACTTCGCTTTGTTTTGCTGGCTCAACGCGAGGGTGGCGTCAGGCATCCCTGCCTGACGTAGAGGGCGTGCATCCTTGCTGCTGCCTTATTTGTACGTACTGGGAACTACTGGGGAGGCGGCAAACTGAGCAGCAGTCGAAAATAGGCGGAACTGGAGTCAGGCAGCGTCACTTCCATCACATCCCGCCCGGTTTCAGGCTCGGTTCCGACCTTGATGGGCGTGATGCCCTCCTGCGTCCATTGCAAAAAATTGGAACTCCATTGCGGCGTTGCAGAAATCAACAGGTTCGTGTCCGCCGCACGCGGCCATCGAATCTTCCTTACGTTGTCCGACACTGTCGCAGACAATCCCGCAGACACGGTGTTCGTCAGCCCGTAGGTCCCGAAATAAATTTCCGCGATGTCGCTGATGCCGTCCCCGTCAACGTCGGCGGCACGCTCGTGTCCGTCGTCGCGCACAGCTCCAATGGGTACGTAACCGATGGGGCGCGTCGAACACGGCGGATCGGACGAGACATGGATCGTGATGATGGAGTGCCAGCCGAACTCCATGATCGTGCTGATGGACGAAAAGCCCAACAGAACCTGATGGGCCCGAACTGATACATAATTGGCGCTCGCGCTGCCGGAGTCGTAACTGTAATCGTTGACCACGCCAGCGGGTGATTCCCAATTCTCAAATATCCGGCCAGGGCGCCCCTGCGCCACCATGCGCCATTCATGGCCCTGCCCCGAGGGCTGAAACATGCTGATCCGGCTCTGCGATGCATCCACGAGCCATTCACCCTTGAGATCTGAATACGCGAGGTTCGCGCCGAAGAAACGCGTGGTGGTGGCATTCGTGGGCGCGATCCGTGTCACCTCCGCCCATGCACCGTTCGTATAATGAAACACAAACGCAGCACCCGCATTGGTGGTGACGATATCCGACTGCGTCGCCCCAACAAACACCTTGTCCGGTCCCAGGGCGAGGCTCGTGCCGAAACGATCCGCAGCTGCGAGATCAGCAGGCGCAAGGTTTGTTTCATAATTCCACACGCCCGCGACGTCCCGACGCCACAGGTGCGCTGCTCCCGTATAACTGCTGTTTCCATTCTGCGGCACCCCGACAGCCAGCGTTCGATCATGCATCTTCACGATGGTGCTGCTGTTGATTGCTGCCGTTTGAAATCCGGGAATCACAAGCTGCTGGCGCTCCTCCCAAAGTCCTTCGTCATTGACGCGATACAAGTGCACGCGCCCCGATGATTCGTAGCGAATCACGGCGAGCCAGGGCCCGTCCATCGCGATCGAATCCTGCTGGCTTCCGAAGGCATCGCCGGAGGCGTTCGGATCGCCCAGTAGATTCGTGCGGAACGCCCATTCGGTGGCGTTGGTTGCCTGCAAGAGGCACACCGTGAAGGAATCGTTTGTAAGACGGGCCGTCGCCGCGAGCCACGATCCGCTCGAGGCAAGCACGCGTCCGAATCCGCCAGTGCCAAGCTTGATCGCGGGAAGCGGCGGCAGGATGAACGACTGAATGTCGTGGAGGCTGGACGCGTAGGGTTTCATGATCCAAATGGCGCCTCGACGATATCCGTCCTGGCTGCTCAACGCCGCTCCAACAGCAATGCGCCCGTCATCGAGCCAGATCGGAGAATCGGCAACTTGCGAATCGACCTGCATGCGGGAAACCTCGAGCAATCCAAATGCAAGCGGTCCGCCGGGCGGAAGGTAGGCGCAGTCCTGCGCATTGGAACGACTCGGAATCGCGGATGGGATTGAAAGAATGACGAGAGAGAAGATTAAGCGAAACATTACGTGCAACTTCATGGCTTTGACCGGGCTGATTGCGCCCACCGTAAAACATGACAATTCATTTCGCGAGGGAGAATTTCCCGGCACGCGGCGCTGCGGCGGCTCCATGCCACTGGTCTTGGTTTTCTCCTCTCGCCTGCGACGCAGGCGCGGGAGAGCGGTTGGGGAGAGGGTGCTCTTCAAAGCAAGCTGAAGCCCGCGCTGTGTAATGGACCTACCTCTTCGGCATCACGAGTACTTTGTCCACGCGGTGGCGATCCATGTCGAGCACCTCAAAGACGTAACCCTGCGACTCGAAGGTTTCACCCTCGCGTGGAACCCGGCCGAAGGTTTTCACGACAAATCCAGCGAGCGTTTGATATTCCGTGTAGGCATCCAGTCCGAACTTGAATCCAGGCAACGCCTTCTCCACCGCTTCGAGATCGATCATCGCATCAATCAGCCACGAACCATCGTCGCGCCGTTTCGCCTCGGGCTTGGCGCGTTCGCCCTGCGACGGAAATTCACCCACGATCGCTTCCATTACATCGATCAGCGTCACCAGTCCCGCCATGCTGCCGAACTCGTCAGTGACCAGCGCGATGTGTTTCCCGGCTTGCTTGAAGGTTTCGACCAACTGCAACACGGTTTGCGTTTCCGGCACAATGAGCGGCGGCGTCATCAGGTCCTTCAGGTTCACCCCGGCGCCCGCGGCGAGGTTCGCATAAATCGCTTTCACCGCCACCACGCCCACCGTGCGATCGCGATTGCCTTCATACACTGGAAAATGCGAATGGCCGCTCACGACGATCTTGTGCCAGACCTGTTCGTGGTCGTCGTTCTGGTTCAGCCAGATCACCTTGGGGCGCGGCGTCATGATTTCCCGCACAGGCAATTTATCCAGCTCGAGTGCGCTGTGGACGATGTGGCTTTCCACCTTGTTGAAGGCGCCCGCACGCACACCTTCCTGCATCATGACGCGAACCTCCTCTTCCGAAACCGTCACTTCCTTTTCGGGTTTGAATCCAATCAGGCGCAACAAACCTTCCGTGGAAAAGCTGAGGAAATTCACAACAGGACCCGCGACCCTGGCAACCCAGTTCATCGGGCGCGCAACCAGCATCGCTATGTTTTCAGGGTTGCTGAGGCCCAATCGCTTTGGCACGAGTTCCCCCAGCACCAGCGAGAAGTAAGTGAGAACGGCCACGACAATGCCAAACGCGAATTTGTCGGCGTGGCTGGCAAGGAACGAAATCTGGCCGATCGGCACGGCGAGCTTCGATGCGAGCGTCGCGCCGCCGACTGCGCCTGCAAAGATGCCGACAAGTGTGATTCCAATCTGCACGGTGGAAAGAAAGCGATTCGGCGACTCCGCAAGCTCGAGCGCAATTCGCGCATTGTCATGGCCCTGCTCGGCGAGCCGTCGCAATCGGGTCTTCCTGGCCGACACGACGGCTATTTCGGCCATGGCGAACACGCCGTTTGCGAGCAGCAGCAGGAATATGATGGCGATTTCCAACGCAATCTGGCTCATGGGGCGATTCTATGGGTGCAACGATTGGCGTGAAAGGTTCAATGAGCCGCGCAGCTGTGAAATCGGCGGCGATCCCGTCGCTATACAGGTTTCTTCCGACGACTCGGGACTCTATCGGCGGCTTCCAGTCCGGCTGGCTGCGGATCTGCGCCGCGAGTCATGGAATCCGCGTGCGTTGCGCTGTGCACATTTGAAACATTTGACCTTTTACCTGTGTGGAAGACTTTGCTAGCGTGCCGCGCTGCCGAACCAGGAATCAGTTGAACGATTACAATGAAAACCATCAACGCCAGAACCTGATCATGAATCGCTTGCCTGGCCCATCCGCTGCCGTGATGTTTTTGATATGCGGTTTGCTGTCCGCGACCGCAGCCGTCCTGACGCAGATTCCCGTGCAGAATTTTGGCGGGGAGACGACGTCATGGATGCTGATGCCGATGGTGTCGTATCGTGAATCCGACGGCCAGATGCACGTCACGATGCCCGCTGCCGTGCCGCAACTCACTCCGTTGCTCGTCAGCAATCCCGCCGACAACTTCAATCCTGCGGATCCATGGTTCGGTGCGCTGGATCCCAGCCAGGGTGGCGCATCCTTCAGCAGCCGTTACGGGTTTGTGATGGATGGCGACACGGACCCGCTGCCTTCGGGAACAGAAATGTGGATTCGAAAACTCTCGGGTCCCGAAGCTCTGAAATTTTATCGTTACTCCAGTTCCGTGCCGCGGCGCTTCGAACCGATTTTCGGAACTCATTCAGTGACCAACGCGATTCACTGGAACGGCATGATGTTTCATCCCGTGGTCGCAGCGCCACCCGGAACGAACATCTGCACGGCGGAATTCGAGGTATATCTCATCAACACCACAACGGGCGAAGCCGTGCCGGGTTCCAGCAGCGGCGTGCTCGCGTTTCACTGGACGAATGTTTCCGACGGGCGGCCGGAGTTGAGCATTGCAGAAGGTGCGACCTTGACCTGGCCAGCGGGAACGGCAACGAACTGGTTGATTGAATCAACCGTTTCATTAAACGCGGGCCCATGGACGAGCCTGACGAACCCGCCTGTAACGCTGGGCGACACACGCGGCGTCATTCTCGACACGGCGGGGTCCCAAAGATTCTTCCGCATGCGTTACGTGCCGTGAATCCTTTCTTCGCTGGCAATGTCGAACGGCCAGGCCAAAACGCAGTTCGCGCCTTCACCCTGGTCGAGTTGCTCGTGGTGATCGCAGTCATCGCGATTCTTGCCGCGCTCCTTTTGCCGGGGATGTCGCAAGCGAAGGAGTCCGCGCGCGCGATTCAATGCCTGAACCAGACCCGTCAGATTGGATTGGCCGCAAGACTGTACGCGGACGAAAACCGCGATGAACTGCCGCGCAGCCAGCATTCCGCGTTCGCACATGGCGAGATCCCTTGGGAACGATCCATCGCACCCCTTCTGGGTTCGACCGCGAACCAGTGGAAAAACCTGCTCTCGGGGATTTACCATTGTCCGTCCGATCGACGATCCCAACCGTGGAGCTACGGCGCGAACGTCTATTTCGAACTGGGCGCGGACGATGATTACATTGGCAAGCCGCAAACCTGGCGGCGCACCACGCAAGTGCCTCGCGCGTCCGCGACCATCCTGTTCGCTGAGAGCAACAGCAGCGCCGATCACGTCATGCCGCACTTCTGGCAAACCGCAGCCGACGCGACGGAAATCGCGCGGGAACGTCATCGAGGCCGGGCCAACTACGCGTTTGTGGATGGACACGCGCGCGCGACGGAATTCAAAACAACGTACGAGCCGTCGAACAAAACGGACCTGTGGAATCCGTCGCTGGCGCAATAAAGTGCTCCGGAACGCGGCGTTCACGCCGCTCAAACACGGGGAACAGAAAATCACAGCAAAGTGCAATTTTCGAAGAGAAATTCTTCTGGCCGATCTCACGGCCATTTGCAACCGTTGGCTCCCACGTGAGCAACAGCTCACCGCGAACTTGAAAGCTAAGCATGGAACCGAAAGCCGATATTGCCGTCATTGGACTGGCCGTCATGGGCCAAAACTTGATTTTGAACATGAACGACCACGGGTTCACCGTGGTTGCCCACAATCGCACCGTTGAGAAGGTCGACCAGTTCCTCGCCAACGAAGCCAGGGGAACGAATGTCATCGGCGCGCGAACCGTCGAGGAAATGGCGGGCCTCCTCAAGCGTCCCCGCCGTGTCATGCTCATGGTCAAGGCGGGCAAGCCCGTGGACGAATTCATCGAACACCTCCTGCCCTGCCTCGAGCCCGGCGACATCATCATCGATGGCGGAAATTCTCTGTTTCAGGACACGGATCGGCGCGTGAAATACGTCGAGAGCAAGGGGCTGCTTTATATCGGCACGGGCGTTTCCGGTGGTGAGGAAGGAGCGCGCCGCGGACCCAGCATCATGCCCGGGGGATCCAAGGCCGCATGGCCGCACGTTAAGGACATTTTCCAGGGAATCGCTGCCAAGGTGCAGGACACCAATGGCGCCGAAGCTGCCTGCTGCGATTGGGTCGGCGAAGGCGGAGCCGGCCATTACGTGAAGATGGTTCACAACGGCATCGAATACGGCGACATGCAGTTGATTTGCGAAGCCTATAACCTGATGAAGACCGGCCTCGGCATGTCGCCCGACGAGATGCACCAGGTCTTTGCCGAATGGAATCACGGCGAGCTGGACAGTTACTTGATCGAAATCAGCCGGGACATCCTGGCGAAGAAGGACGACGACGGCACCCCGCTCGTGGACAAAATCCTCGACACTGCGGGACAAAAGGGAACCGGCAAGTGGACGGTGATCAATTCACAGGACCTGGGCATTCCGATCACTCTCATGGCTGAAGCCGTCTATTCACGCTGTGTGTCCGCGTTGAAGGACGAACGCGTGAAGGCGGCCCGCAAGCTTAAGGGACCCCGCCCTGCCCTGGCCAGCATCTCGGCAAGCGCTGAGAAAAAGAAGGCGCTCATCAATGACATTCGCGACGCGCTCTATGCATCGAAGATCGTGAGTTACGCGCAGGGCTACATGCTGATGCGCGCCGCCGCCAAGGAATATGGCTGGAATCTGAACTACGGCGGCATCGCGCTCATGTGGCGCGGTGGCTGCATCATTCGCTCCCGTTTCCTGGGCAAGATCAAGGACGCCTACGATACCAATCCGAAACTGTCCAACCTCATGCTGGATGATTATTTTCGCGGCGAAATCAAGCGCACGCAGAAGGGCTGGCGCAACATCGTGGCGACCGCCGCAAAGAAGGGCATCCCCGTCCCCGCTTTCAGCACAGCCCTCGCTTTTTACGATCAATATCGTTCCGCCGTCCTCCCAGCGAACCTGCTCCAGGCCCAGCGCGATTACTTTGGCGCCCACACATATGAGCGCGTGGACAAGCCCCGCGGTGAATTCTTCCACACCAACTGGACGGGCCGGGGCGGAACCACCGCATCGGGAACCTATACCGTTTAGCTTTTCGACGATTCAACCCCCGACGGGCGGCAGCGATGCCGCCCGTTTTTTATGCCTTGCGCAATTCGACCCAGAAAGCGGCGCCGTGGCCCAGGTTGGATTGCACCCCAACCCGTCCATCCATGCGTTCCACCCCTTTGCGCACGATCGAGAGGCCGATCCCGGTTCCCTGATACCGCGTGCCATGCAGGCGTTCGAACACGCGGAAGATGCGTTCATGCTGATCTGAAGGAATTCCCACGCCGTTGTCCTTGATCCACAGGCGAACATGACGTTCCGCCTGTTCTGCCCAGAAGCTCACGTGCGGCGCAATGCCCGGAGTCACAAACTTCAAGGCGTTGCCCAGCAGATTTGCCAGTATCTGTCCCAGGGTTGCTTCATGCGCCAGAACCATGGGAAACGGAGGCACCGTTTCCACCTCCGCAGAGGTCTGCTCAATTTGTGTTGCACACTGGAACAATGCCATCTGCCAGGTCCGCATTACATCGACCGGAACAAGTTCTATTTCCGCGCGGGCGGTGCGTCCAAACGCGAGCAAATCCAGGAGCAGCTTGTCCATGAACTCCGCGGAAGCCTGGATGCGATTGAGCAGATGCCGCGCGCTTTCGGAGAGCTCCGGCCGAAAATCGTCCACGAGCAGCTGCGAGTAACCAATCATGGAGCGCAGCGGCGAACGCAGGTCGTGTGCGATGGAATAGACGAAGGCCTCCAGTTGTTCGTTTGTCGAATGCAGGTCGCGCGTGCGCTCAGACACAGCTTTTTCCAGGAGTTGCGCGTGAGATTCCAGCCGCGCCCGCGCTTCGACAAGAGCGTCCTGCAATTGCTTTTCGACTGTCTCGTCACGCAGCACCTTGCTGAATCCAATGAGCTGTCCTTCCTTGTCGCGCAACGCCGTCGTCAGGGAACGGCCGTAAAACGAAGTCCCATCCTTGCGTTGCATCCAGCGATTAAAGCTGGCGCTCCCATTCTCCGCTGCAGCCCGCAGTTCTCCCTCCGCCACGCCTGCTTCGCGATCCTCGTCGCGAAATACAACGCGCGAGACGTCCGCGCCGATAAAATCCTCGCGTTCGAACCCCAGGATGCGCCGTACTCCTTCATTCCAGCTGCTCGGGTGTCCTGAAGTGTCGGTTCGATAAATGGCATAATCGGACACCTGCTCGATCAGCGTCCGGTAGCGTTCCTCGCTCTCCTCAATCGCCTTTTGTTGCGCGTCCTTCAGGTTCAAGAGATCGCGCACCTGATACTGGCGGCGGCGCGAACGGAGAGCGACCTGGATGGAGTGCAGCAGCGTCATCGAAGCGATCGGCCGCTCCAGCAGCGTCAGGCTTCCCGCCGCAGCCGCTATCAGGTTGAGCAGCTTGGCCCAACGCGATTCGCCGCCCCCGCTGATGAGCACGATCACAGGCAATTCCGACCAGGGGGGCTGAGCCTGCAGCCACTCCAGCATTCGCGGCAGCTCCGGCGACTGCAATGCCTCCTGCGTCATCAACAGCGCGCCAACACTCACAACGTCACTCGCGAAACAATCGGTCAACGCAGTTCCAACCTGCGCCTGGACTCCGCTCTCCGACAAGACCTGCGCCATTGCACCCGCGTCCTGGCCAATGGGCGCAACAATGATGACTGAATGATCGGAATTATTGCGGAGCATCGCCGGCCTTCATCATGCGATCAGCATTCCCATCGAAAGTCGGCGTTCCGCTCAGTATCCCTCTGAACTGCCTCAGCGGCGCGCCAATTTGAATGCCGCGCCCCGTCTCGAGCTTGAACTCGCGCACTGCCTTTTCATGAGCACCGCTCCGCTTCTTCACCACGGCAATCGCCTGCTTGATTTCGCCTGCAGCTTCAAAATGCTGAAGCATCACCACTGTGTCCGCCAGATAGGACAAATCCATGGGCGCGGACATCGACGCCGTCAAGCCATGCAGTGCCATTACGATGATTGTGACCACGCCCTGCTGGTTTAAATAGGCGGTTAATTCGTGCAATTGCGCCATGAGGTATTGCTCCCCGGGCATGGCATTGAGGTAGCCATTCAGGCTGTCGATGACGACCAGTTTGCAACCGTCTTCGACGCCGCGGACAATGCGGTCCACAAACTCGCCCGGCGAGATTTCAGCGGGATCCAGCTGTGCGATTTTAACCAAATCGCGCTGAACACCAGGCTCAATGTCGATGCCCAGCTGTTTTGCGCGGGCGAGCATAACCCTCAGAGTTTCGTCAAAGGTCAGGACCATCGCGCATTCCCCGCGCTTGCTCATCTCGGCAGCGTATTGAAGCGCGAGGGTTGTTTTGCCTGTGCCCGCAGAACCCATGATGAGGGCCGTCGTTCCACGATCGAACCCCCCGCCAAGCAGGTCATCAAACGGTTTCAGCCCGCTGGAGACGGGTTCAGGTCCCGTGTCTGAACGATGTTCGCCCGCGACCAGGCGCGGGAAGATCCGCAAACCGCCGGAGACAATCGTATAATCGTGATACCCCTCAGAGAATTCCACGCCGCGCATCTTGAGCACGCGCAACCGGCGCCGGGACGTGCCGTAATTCGGAGAGAGCTGTTCCATTTCCACGACCCCATGCGCGAGGCTGAGAATGTGTGGATCGGCTCCAATGTTTTCGTTGCTCATCTTGTCGTCGAGCAGGAGCACTGTGCTGCCGGCTGCCGCAAATTCCTCCTTCAAAATCAGAAGCTGGCGCCTGTATCGCAGCGAGGTCTCAGCCATCAGGCGGAATTCCGACAATGAATCGAACACGACGCGCGCAGGCCGGATCCGCCGCAGCTCGTCCTTCAACAGGCGGCTGACCTTGCCGAGCTCCACTTCGGACGTATGAAATACGGTGTTTTGAGACTCGGGCCTGAGCAGCGCTTCAATGGCGGACAGTTCCATCAGCGGCACATTTTCCAGCGACCATCCATGGGATCGCGCCACCTTCAAGAGCTCGCGTTTGCTTTCAGACAATGTGATGTAAAAGACCTTTTCGCCGCGCCGCACACCTTCAAGGAGGAATTGCAGCGCCAGGGTCGTTTTCCCAGAGCCCGGATCGCCCTGGATCAAATAGAAATAATCAGCCGGCACACCGCCGCCGGTGATCTCGTCGAAACCGTCAATGCCGCTCGGGCAACGCAGGTCGTGGTCCAGGACCGAATCAGGTGCTTCGCTCATAAAGTGTGGAAAATCGCATGCAACGCGCCAACCGCCGCAGCTCCCGTCAGGGCGCCGTTTCAGGGCAGCGCAACCACTCGATGCCACTCATGCAGCGTGGCAGCAAATTTGACCAACTCAGACAACCGGCTCGGTTTGACCACGTAACTATTCGCCCGCAACTCATAAGCTCGCTGCACGTCGCTCTGACGCGACGAAGCCGAAAGGATATGAACTGTCAACTTTCCGCACTCCGGGTCGCCCCTGATCCATTGAAGGACTTCGAACCCATTCATGCCAGGCATGTTGATGTCGAGCAGCAGAATGTGCGGGAATGGGTAAACACCGCGATCCGCAAAGGCATCTCTTCCCGTGAGATACGCGACGACCTGCAACCCATCGCCCACGTCGTGCAAGGAACTGGTGACCGCTGCCTTTTTGAAGGCTTCTCGAAGGAGAAAGAGGTCATCGGGATTGTCTTCGGCTGCCAGGATGTGCAACGGCCCATTGTTCACGCTCGAAGTCATAGTGGGACGCGTCTCGTTTAGCAAGCAGGGGAAACCACCCGGCTGCCGCGGTTGGAACCAAGAGCGGGTGAAAACCTCTTTTCGTGTGGTTGGTGTAATTCGTGATCATTCACCCCTCCGACCCGAAAGGGCAAAACGATCTTACGGGAAGCTCGCCCCTCAACGCGAATGGCCGCCGCCGCTGTGAGCCCGTCGGAAATAAAGCGGCCATGATGTCACGGTCGGCTTGAAACCTCGGTCGATTGCAGGTCAGCGCGCAGCTCCGGGCCTTTCCAACCGCCGCCCAGCGCGCGATACAGCGTCACTGCGTTCAAGAGCCGCGCGGCCTGGAACTGCAGCAGGTTTTGTTGCGCGGCATAAAGATCCTGCTGCGCAAGCAATACCGTGACGTAGCTGTCGACTCCCTGCCGATACCGTGCGTTCGTCAACTCAAACCGTTTCTGCTGCGCGGCAACCAATCGTTCCTGCGCGGCCAGGCGATCCCCAACCCTCGATCGCACGACGAGCGCATCGGCAACTTCGCGGAATCCGGCCTGGATCGCCCGTTCGTAGTTCGCAATCTCAATCTGCTTCTGCAGGGCGGAGACGTCGAGGTTGGCGCGGTTGCGTCCGCCCTGAAAAATCGGAACCGTGATCTGCGGCGAGAAATTCCACGCAAACGACGGGCCCGTAAACAGGTCGCTCAATTTCGCGCTGGCGGTGCCCGCGGATCCCGTGAGCAGGACGCGCGGAAAGAAAGCAGCCCGAGCCGCACCGATGTTGGCGTTCGCCGCCTTCAGAATGTGTTCTGCCGCAAGGATGTCGGGACGGCGCAGCAGGACTTCGGAAGGCACACCCTCTGGCAGGTCCATGAGCAGCGGCTGCTCCCGCAACGAATATCCAGCCGGCACATCCTGCGGCAGCGGCCGGCCGATCAGGAGCGCCAGCGCATTTTCGGATTGGGCGCGCAGTTCGTCAAAGGTCGAAACATTCACGCGCGCTGTCTGCACCTGGGCCTCCGCCGTGCGCAGATCCAGCTCGGAAGCCGTGCCTGCCGCGAAACTGCGGCGGTTCAATTCGAATGATTGCTCCACTGCGCGCAGGGTTTCTTCCGCCAGCGCCTGCGATTCCTTCAACTGCAGCCACGTCAGGTATTGGGAAGCGACTTCGGAAACCAGTGCGATGTGAACGCTCCGCCGCGTTTCCTCCGAGGCAAAATACCGTTCCAGTGCTTCTCGTTTCAGGCTGCGAACCCGGCCGAACAGATCGAGTTCAAACGCAGCGCCCACATTCACATCAAAGGCGTTCGCGGTTATCGGGTCGCCACTCAGCGTATAAGTGCCGGGAGTCCGCGCCCTGCTCCCCAGTGCGTTCGCGTCAAGCGCCGGAAACAATGCGGAACGCTGGATCCGATATTGTGCGCGGGTTTGCTCCACCCTGAGAGCCGCAACGCGAAGATCGCGATTATGTTCGAGGCTCAGCGCGATCAACTGCCGCAGGCGCGGATCGCCAAAAAACTCCGGCCAGCGAATGTCTGCAGCCGCGGCGTTTGTCGGACTTCCCGAGACGCCTGCAGGCCAATGTCCAGTGACGGGCGAAGCAGGTCGCTCGTAATCGGGTGCCATCGTGCAACCCGTTACCAGAACGCCAGCCGCAAAACCCGGCAGCAGCCATCTCGAAAAACACGTTCTACAAAGAATCTCAATCATACAGCTCGCTCGCCTTCCTGAAGACCCGGAGTGCCTGCCGACGGGCGCATCAATTTCTTGGGTTTGAAGATGCGCATGACGACAACGTAGAACACGGGAGTGAAGAAAATGCCCAGCACCGTCGCCGCCAGCATGCCTCCGGCCACGCCGGTTCCGATCGCATTCTGGCTCGCCGAACCCGCGCCCGAACTGATCACGAGCGGCGTGACTCCCAGGATGAATGCGAACGATGTCATCAGGATGGGACGCAGCCGCAGATGAACCGCTTCCAGAGTGGCTTCAACCAGATCGCGTCCAGCGGCCTGAAGATCCTTCGCATATTCAATGATCAGGATCGCATTCTTGGTCGCAAGCCCGACTGTCGTCAGCAAACCGACCTTGAAGTAAACATCATTTGGCAACCCGCGGAATGTCGCCGCGAGAAGTGCGCCCAGGATTCCCAAGGGCACGATGAGAACCACAGAGAGCGGAATGCTCCAGCTTTCGTAAAGGGCCGCAAGGCAGAGAAACACAACGAGCAGCGATAGCAGATACAACATGGGTGCCTGCGCGCCCGCGAGCCGCTCCTCAAACGATTGTCCCGTCCATTCGTAGCTGATGCCGGCCGGCAGCTTTGCCGCCATCTCTTCCATCGCATTCATGGCTTCGCCCGTGCTTCGACCCGGCGCCGCTGTCCCGACAATCTGCACTGATGGAAAGCCATTGTACTTCTGCAGCTGGGGCGCACCGTAGGTCCAGCGAATCGACGTGAACGCCGACAGCGGCACCATGGATCCTGCACGATTGCGAACGAACACATTGCTCACGTCGTCGGGTGTCATGCGATACGGAGCATCGAGCTGCACCATCACGCGCTGGACGCGGTTGCCGTTCACGAAGTTGTTGACGTAAGCCGACCCGAAATACGTCTGCAGCGTCGAATTGATTTCACCAAGCGACACGCCGAGCGCAGTCGCCTTGTCCTGGTCGATTTCGATCTTCAGCTGCGCGGCGTCCTCAAGGCCCTGCGGCCGGACGCCCGCCACGCGCGGGTCTTCCGCTGCCATGCCCAGCAATTGGTTGCGCGCTTCCATCAGCTTCTCGTGGCCCAGCCCGCCAAGGTCCTGCAGCTGGAAATCAAAGCCAGCCGAATTGCCCAGTTCCGGTATCGGCGGCGGATTCACCGGGAAAATAACCGCGTCCTTGATGGAGGCGAAGTGAGCCGACGCGCGCGCAATCACGCCGTCCACGCGATGCTCGGCGCCTTTCCGTTCATCCCACGGTTTCAACCGCGCGAACGACAACGCGGAATTCTGGCCGCGGCCGTTGAAGCTGAATCCCGCGACGGTGATGAAGCTCGCGATCTCGGGCTGCCTGGAATAGTACTCCTCCACCTGCCGCAACACCGCATCGGTCCGCTCCTGAGTCGCGCCAACCGGCAGCTGGATGTTGGTGATGAAATAACCCTGGTCTTCAGCAGGGAGGAAGGCTGAGGGAAGCCGGGCATACAACAGCGCAACCGCGCCAAGGATGACTGCGAATGCAATCATCGCCACCACTGACTTGCGCAAAATCTTTGCAACCCAGCCCTCGTAACGCTTGGTCGCGCGGGCAAAACCACGATTAAACCATCCGAAAAATCCCGTTTTCCCGTGCTTGTGGCCCTTGTCCACCGGCTTCAACAACGTGGCGCAAAGCGCAGGCGTAAGCGACAACGCGAGAAATACCGAGAACAACATCGATGCGACAAGCGACATCGAGAACTGGCGATAGATGTTTCCAACCGATCCCGAGAAGAACGCCATTGGAATAAACACTGCCGTGAGCACCAGCGAAATGCCGATTAACGCGCCCGTGATCTGGCTCATGGCCTTGATCGTGGCGTCCAACGGCGACAGGCCCTCCTCCGCCATGATGCGTTCCACGTTTTCCACCACAACAATCGCGTCATCGACCAGGATCCCAATGGCCAGCACCATCCCGAACATCGTCAGCACATTGATGGAAAAACCAAAGGCCAGCATCATGCCGAACGTTCCCAGCAAGGCCACAGGAACGACAATCGTGGGGATCAGCGTGGCGCGGAGATTCTGCAGGAAGAGATACATGACGAGGAACACGAGAAGAATCGCCTCGGCGAGTGTCTTCAAGACTTCAATGATCGAGATGCGGACGAAGGTCGACGTGTTCAGCGGATAGTCCACGCGCACCCCGGGCGGAAAGAATTTGGCGAGCTCCTTGACCTTTTCCTCGACGGCGGTTGCTGTTGTGAGCGCGTTCGCCGAAGGCGCCATGCGGATGGCGACCGCTGCAGACGGATGGCCGTTTACACGGGCAGATGTGCCGTAATTCTCCGCCCCCAGCGCAACACGGCCAACGTCCTTGAGCAAAACACGCGAGCCGTCGGGATTCATCCGCAGGACGATCTGCTCGAATTCCGGAACTGTCGTGAGCGTTGTGCGTCCCTGCATGATGATGTTGAGCTGCTGCCCTTCCACTGACGGGTTCGCGCCCAATTGTCCGACAGGGACCTGCGTGTTCTGTTGCTGGATCGCTGTCGTAACATCGCTCGCCGCCAGCCCGAAACTGTTCATCTTGTCGGGATCGAGCCAGATCCGCATGGCATACTGCGACCCGAACATCATCGCCTCACCCACGCCACTAATGCGCCGGATGGGATCCAGGACATTCGCGGCGATGTAGTTTCCGAGCGCGTATGAATCGAGGCTGTCATCCTCGGTCGACAGCGTGAAGAACATCATGAAATTGCGCGTCGCCTTCGCGATCACAATCCCCTGTTGCTGCACGGTTTGCGGCAGGCTCGGCGTCGCGAGCTGCACCTTGTTCTGCACCTGCACCTGTGCCGTGTCAGGGTCGGTGCTCGGCGTGAAGAACAGCGTGATCGTCGCCTGGCCCGACGCGTCGCTGCTCGAAGACATGTAAAGGAGGTTATCGATGCCGTTGAGCTGCTGCTCGATGACGGAAGTGACGGTGTCCTGCAGTGTTTCTGCGGATGCGCCTGCGTAGTTGGCGCTGACGGAGATCGACGGCGGCGCCACGCGGGGATACTGCGCGATGGGCAGCCGCGTGATCGCGAGTCCGCCCAGCACCATGATGAGAATCGAAACGACCCAGGCAAAGACCGGGCGATGGATGAAGAAATGCGCCATGACAGATCCTTTAATGCGCAGCTACAGCCGCGCGGGCCGGGATTTCCGCAACCGGGGTGGGACCGTTGGAATTGAATGGCACGGGCGCGACCACCGATCCGGGAGGCGCTTTCTGCGAACCTTCAACGATGATCTTCTCGCCCGCTTTCAGGCCGCGCGCGACGAGGACCTTGTTGCCAACCAGCCGATCGACATCGATCCGCCGCAACTCCACCTTGTTTTCGTCTGTCACCACCAAAACAGTCGCGCCGCCGCCGGCTCCATACGTGACAGTCCGTTGCGGAACAGTGATTGCATCCGAAATCACGCGCTGCACGATCTGTCCGCGCACGAACATTCCCGTCAGCAGGAAATAGCCCGGGTTTGGAACGAGCGCGCGGAGAGTCACCATTCCTGTGGTGGGATCGACGGACACATCAGAGAACAGCACGCGCCCGGTTTGGTCATAGGTCGAACCGTCGTCGAGAATGAGCGTCACATCGGCTTGCGCCGGACGGGAGGAGCTTGAACCCGCTTCCAATGAACGCCGCAGCCGCAGCAGGTCAGTGCTGGACTGCGTGAAGTCGAAATAAACCGGATCCAGCTGCCGGATCACCGCGAGTTGCGTGGCTTCAACGGCGCTGACCAGCGCGCCTTCGGTGACCATCGCTCTCCCAATGCGCCCGGAAATTGGCGCCGTGACTTTCGCATAGGAAAGATTGAGTTCAGCCGTTCGAACCCCGGCCTTCGCCGCCAGCAATTCGGCTTCATCCTGTCCCAGAGTCGCCTGCGCCTCGTCAAACGTCTGCCTGCTGATGGCATTGATCTGCACGAGGTCGCGGTAGCGTTCGACGGTGGCGGCCGATTCCTTCAACGCGGCCTCAGCGCGGGCATGGGCTGCGCGGGCGCTGTTGAGTTCCGCCTGCAACGGTTCAGGATCGATTTCAAACAGGACGTCGCCTTCCTTCACGTTGGCGCCTTCCTCAAACAGGCGCTTGAGCAGGATGCCCGTGGCGCGGGCGCGGACCTGCGCTTCGCGAACAGGGTTGATCCGGCCGGGCAATTCCGTGGTGAGCTTCACGGGCTCGGTTTCAACCGTCAGCACGGACACCGCGGCGGGCGGCCTTTCAGCAGGAGCTGCTGACTTCCTGCCGCAACCCGGCAGCAGGAACGCCAATGCGATCGATGGAACAAAAATACCCAGCGCACGAACAATCAGTTTCATAACAGAGTAAAAAAAGGAAATCAGGCGGTCCGAAAACCGGCGGTGACAAAAGCGATCAGCATTTGGATCTGCGTCTCGGTATCGACCTTGCCCGCATCGGCAGGAACAAAGCGATCTCGCGTCAGCAACCAATGATGAAGAACACCGAATGTAAATTTCCGGCGCCAGAAAATCTCGGCACGCGAAAGGTGAGGAAGCGCCTTGAGCAGCAGGGCATCCATGCGCCGAATCAAGGGGTCGAACTGCCTCTTCAAGAGCTCTTCAAGCCCATGCGTGGTCTCCACGAGGCAGCGTCCCATCAATCGCGTAAACGTCGTGAGATGCCTCCCCTCCTTCGCGCAGCCTGTCAACGTCGGACGAATCACCGCCTCGAGGATCTCCTCCACCTTCACACGCCTGCCGCCAGTCGACTTCTCCAGCGCACTCAGCGCTTCCAATCGTGCATGGTTCACCGGGCCGATACGCCGCTCGAACACGGCGGCAATCAGCTCGTCCTTGGTGCCAAAATGATAGTTAACCGCAGCGAGGTTCACCTTCGCCTTTTCGGTGATGTCCCGGATCGACACACGCTCGAAACCGTTGTCGGCGAACAATTCCTCGGCGACATCCAGGATTCGGGTCTTCGTTTCGATGCAATTCATACGAGCGTTTGAAACAGTAGTTTCAAATCCGCCCGTGTCAATTGGGTTTCGGCGAAGCATCTTCTCTGAAGGTGATTGATGTCGGTAAAATCACTGCGATCTGTAACCGCTTGACGCCCGCCCTGTGAGGCACGATCGGGGGAGAGTTGGAGTGAAATCGTCTGTGAATCTGGACCTCTGCTTCCTCTGCCAGCTCCTGTTCAAAAGATTTGGGTGCGGTTCGGCCTCCGCAAAGGCGTTTAACAGGAGGCCGAAGAGATAGCAGGGACGAAGAAAAGACCCCTGCTGTTTATTCGGGTGCCACCTCCCCCCGGCCCCTCCTCCGGCTTCGCTCGGCAGAGGGGGAGTTTAAATCAACCACAGGAGGTTTGAAAGCTGCGGTACGGTCGAGCGATACTTCTGCCTCGGAATGTTCCGGCATCAGGGCTGGAGCGCGCCATGCAGGTCTTCTCGAGCGCGCATGACACGCACTGCATCTCCAGTGTCTTCCATCTCGTACAGTTTCGCGCGCGTGCGCGGACTGCCGAAGGGTTGATGCAGCACCATCATCAACTGCCCGTCGAAGGTCTTGAACAACATGCCATGACCACTGTCATTGCCGACCAGCGGCTCGAGCTGCTCCCAAGGCCCCTTGAGTGTGCCCGTCCTAGAACGCGCGAGCGTCTCGACGTAGCCGTTCCGATTGTAGCTCGCCCAAAGCATCAGGAGTTTTCCAGCCTTCGTCCGGTAGAACTGCGGCCCGTCCGTGACGTAACGATTCTCGCGAACGCTCGGCACCTTCTCAGCGTTGATCCACGGCGCGTCCGAAGCCTTGAACAAATGAATGGGCTCGCCGATCGAATCGGAGAGGTCCTCCTTCAAACGAATGGCTTCCATCGTTCCATCGACAACCTGAATCCATTCATGCGCATACACCATCCAGGGCTGCCCCTCAGGATCCACGAACAGCGTTCCATCGAGGGTCATGAAATTCGTGGGCGGATGCGGTCCGCTGGTTTTCAGCAGGCGAAACGGTCCCTCGGGAGAATCACTTTCCGCCACCACCGATCCGCGGAGGTGGTTCGTTCGCACCGATTCGGGCGGGACTGAGAAGACCGCCGCGTTGTTGTGCAACGTGCAGAACAGATAAAACTTGCCCTTGTATTCATGCACCTCAGGCGCCCAAACACCGTCGTTTGGATTGGCCCATACACCATCAGGCACCGTGAAAACCAAGTGCGGTCCGTCCCAGTTCAGCAGGTCCTTGCTCTTATATGTGACCACGCCCGAGCGGCCGACGGGAGAACGGCGGCCAATCGCTGTGTAGAGGTGGTAGGTCTTGCTGGGTTCGTGTGCGACGATGAAGGGATCGTGGACCCGGATGTTCGCAAGCCGAAGATTGGAGGCGGAAGGCAGCTGGGAAGCCGCGGAGTTCGTCGCGCCGCTCTCCGCCGCCTGGAGGACAGCCAGCGAAAGCCAGGCCGCACAGAGCACAACGGTTTGCTTCAACGTCTTCATAAAACAAGCGGTTGCTTTCAGGCAGGGACTCGCGCCAGTGGGCATTCATCCGGCCCGGTCCATCCGCGGCGGAGTCGCCGCGTCCCGCGAGGTTATGCCACTTCGATCAGGTTGGACACGACTGACACGTCGCCGAACTGCGCCTTCACACGCGCGACCGCATGTTCGGCCGTCAGGCCATACTTTCGGCGAAGCTCATCCTGGGTCGTGGCGTGTTCGACGAATTGATCGGGCCAGCCGATTCGCACCACAGGAGTCGAAAGCCCGAGTTCGCTGAACAGCTCCAGCACCGCGGATCCATACCCGCCCATGAGGACGTGATCCTCAAGGGTAACGACCAGGTCGGCTGCCTTGCCGAAGAACTCGTGGGTGCCTGCGTCGAGCGGCTTCGTGAACCTGGGATTAACTAGCGCGACGTCGTACCCTTCGGCTTCGAGTTGCGCCGCGGCCGAACGCGCAATGCCGCACATGGCGCCCAGCCCAAACAACGCAACCTTGCGTTTGCCATTGCTTGAGAAATTGCGGAGCAGTTCCGCCTTTCCAATTTCCAGGAGCTTCGGCTGTTCCTTGATCGGCACGCCCTCCGCCGCACCACGCGGATATCGAATGAATGCCGGGTGTGGATGATGTGTCGCCGTGAACATCATGTCCGCGAGCTCATCCTCATCCTTCGGCGCCATCGCCGTCACGTTCGGCAGGCAGCGCAGATAGGCGATGTCGAAAATTCCGTGATGCGTTGGACCGTCGTTAGCCGACAAGCCAGCCCGGTCCATGCAGAAAATCACGGGCAGATCCTGCAGGCAGACATCGTGATGAATGCAGTCGTAGGCCCGCTGCAGGAAGCTCGAGTAAATCGCCACCACTGGATGCAATCCCATCGTCGCCATGCCCGCCGCAAAGATGACCCCGTGTTCCTCGGCGATCCCCACGTCGTAATAACGATCCGGCATCGCCTTCTCCAGGTGCTTCATCCCGGTTCCGCTCGGCATTGCCGCCGTGATTCCAACCAGCGTGGAGTTTTTCTGGCACAACTTCACGAGGGTTTGCCCCATGACATCCTGATAATTCGGCGGTGCGCCAAGCTTCGCCGGCGGCGAGTCACCCGTCTTGATGTCGTAAGGGCCTGTGCCATGAAATTTTTCGGGTGACTTGATCGCTGCGTCGTATCCCTTGCCTTTCTTCGTAAGAATATGGATGACGATGGGATGATCGCAGGTCTTCGCGAATTCCAGCGTGCTGATCAGGAGCGGAAGATCGTGCCCGTCGATGGGCCCCAGGTAACGCACGCCCATTTCCTCAAACAGCACAGCGCTGCCAAATCCGCCGCGTCCATCTGCATCCAGCGCGTTGCCCGTTTGACGCAGGCCTACTTCATTGATGGCGCCTTTGAAGCCTTCCTCCGCCTTGTGCGCGAGCTTGAGTGCAATCTCGCCCTTGGGCAGGCGACGCAGGAACCCTTGAAATTCCTTCGCCAGCTTGTTGTACGACGGATTCGTAATGAGCTTGTTCAGGTACGTGGCAATCGCCCCCACGTTCTTGGCAATGCTCCATTCGTTGTCATTAAGAATCCCGATGAAACGCTTCGTCGTGTGGGAAATGTTGTTCAGCGCCTCGAACGAAATGCCATTGGTAAGGGCCGCGTCCCCAAAGATGCAGACCACGTTTTCATCCGTGCCGTTCTTGTCCCGCGCCGCGCACATTCCGAGCGCGGCCGATAGCGCAGTGCCCGCGTGACCCGCGCCGTAACAATCGTGGGGGCTTTCCGTCCGCAGCGCGAACCCGTTCAACCCGTCCGTCGTGCGGATCGTGTTGAAGCGGCTCTTCCGTCCCGTGAGCAGCTTATGGACGTATACCTGGTGGCTGACATCCCACACGAATTTGTCGCGCGGCGTGCTGAATACATGATGCAGCGCGAGGGTAAGCTCGACGACGCCGAGGTTCGGCCCCAGATGGCCCCCGTTCTTTGCGAGAACGGTAATCAGTTCGTATCGGATTTCTTCGGCGAGCTGGCGGAGCTGTTCGAGCGTCAATTTCTTGACGTGCTGCGGTTCATCCACCGTGTCCAGGTATCGGCTCATAGATTGGCTGCATTGCACCGTTAAATGATCAATCGTTAAATCGGTTCAAACCCGGTTTAACGATTGTCTCTACGGTTCAACTTTCGGCTTGGTCAGATTCAAACGGCTTCAGCGTCATATCGCCAGCCGCATTCTTTTCGAGTTGTTGAATTTTCAGGTCTGCCTCGGCAAGTTTCGCCTGGCAGATGCGTGCCAGCTGCGTGCCCTCTTCGTAACGCGCCAGCAACGTTTCCAAGGGAAGCTCTTCCGCTTCCATCGTTTCCACAATGGACTCGAGCTTCTTCAAAGCGTCTTCAAATGGAACGTTGCCGTTTTTGCCCGCGTCACCGGGCCTGGCCGACTTCGACATGGCGAAACTCTAGGTTAAAGCCCCATAGTCGTCCAGTGCGCTTATCGCCTCGCGCACACGCCGGCGGCCGCCGCCTTGCCGCTTTCGCAACAAGTGAGTCATCCTGTCCGCAGTGGGCACATCACCCGCGTGGCCGTCCGGCAGGCTTTGGGCGACATTGCCCCATACGCCTGCGATCAGCGCAGCGCACGCCGCCATATGAAGAACTCAAAAACAAAAACTGCGCCCGGCGCAGGAACGAAAAAGCCCCTGGACCGCCGCGAAAATCCCGGGGCCCGCGACGAGCGCGGAGCTGCAACCCGCGCAGAAATTCGATCAGGAGCATCGATGATGTCCGCGCCGCGCCAAACGCAACGGCGCGTGGAACGAAGCAACCAACCGCGTAGCGCCAAAAACTAGGCTGACAAGCCTTCGATTGGAACTACGGAAACCAAGAAAGACACAACCATGAAAGAACGACACACCGAAAAAGATACTGGCCGCCGGATGGACACCGGCAGGGGCACTGACGCGAATCGCGATCCCATCACGGGCGCGCCCGGCGCACATCCAGTGGGAGCGGGCGTTGGGGCAGCCGGTGGCGCAGCCGCTGGCGCAGCTGTGGGAGCTGTCGGCGGGCCCGTTGGCGCAGCAGTCGGATTGGTCGCAGGCGGTATTGTCGGCGGCTTGGCCGGAAAAGGAGTCGCCGAAAAGATCGACCCGACCGTTGAGGATGCATACTGGCGTGATAATTATCGCAACCAGCCGTATGTGGATCGCACCGCTGAATACGACGAGTACCGCCCCGCGTATCGCACCGGATACGAAGGCTATTCCCGATATGCCGGGAAACGATTCGAAGATGTTGAACCTGATCTTCAGCGGGATTACGAGAAGTCCCGCGGAACATCCCGCCTCGGCTGGGACAAGGCCAAACACGCGACTCGTGATGCATGGCATCGAGTAGAGCACGCCATGCCCGGAGATGCTGATGGCGACGGCCGTTAGACGCCTCGCATAAGCCCGTGGCGCAGGTTTTCAATTCCAAACCTGCTGTATGGCTGGCGCTTCCAAGGCGGCTTCGCGCGGGAACGCGCGGATACCGCAAAGAAGCCGACAAGACAGCAGACGCGGATATCTGCGCCGCGGCGATCGCATTTTGTTCGGCAATCGAACATTGCGTCGACACGAAGACGCCCACTAGTCTCCAGCCTCGTGAGCCTGCACGTGATTTCGCTGGTCGTATGGGGCTCCCGACGCAAAGAATCTCATGGACGCTGACGAGAAAGAAATCTGCCTGTTCCTGAAGTCATATCCCGGCCAATTTGTTGGCCTGCGGGAAATCTGCAGGCGCGCCGGAGGGAAGCAACGTTTCCAGGAGGAAGAGGACTGGGCACTTCCTGTCTTGCTTCGTCTCGCTGAAAGGGGTCTCGTGGAAGACGACCGTGCAGGACATTTCCGGCTCGTGCGGAAGGAAAAACGCACGGAACAGAAATGGATCGCCCCGCATCTTCGGGACATCCTCAAGCGCAGCGGGAAGACGTTTGACGTCGCCGAGGACGAAGACCACTCCTAGTCCTCGTGGCTGGCGTGTGCATGCGAACGCTGCTCCTGAACCCGGCGGACGCGTCTCTGATGCGCAGCATGATTGAGGATCTGCTTCACTTCGTCATCCGTGGTCGGAAGAAAATTCGCATACCACGTTCCAACGGCAAAGAATGGCTCAGGACACTCGCCGCAGATCAATTCATCCACCTCCGCGCGAAAGTGATCGCATGTGTCCCTGGACCCAATCGGAACAGCGGCCGTGATGTAGGCCGGTTTCTTAAGCCGTAGTGCACGGACGGCGGCCCGCATCGTCGCACCGGTAGCCAGCCCGTCATCCACCAGGATCACAGTGCGGCCTTCCAGGTCCACGGGATCCCGATCCCCGCGGAACGCTGCTTCCGCCCTTTGCAATTCGTGTTCCTCCTCCTGCGTTACCGCTTCGACAGCGGTCGATGGGATGGAAAGCCGCTGGATGATTTCTTCATTCAACACCCGGACGCCTCCCGAAGCGATCGCTCCCATGGCCAACTCTTCATAGCCCGGCACGCCTAATTTTCGCACCACGAACACATCCAATGGCGAGTTCAGTTCCTCAGCGACACGCGCAGCCACGGGAACTCCGCCACGTGGAAGCGCCAGCACAACGAGGGATGGGTCGCTGGAATGGTGTGCAAGTTTCGCCGCGAGGAAGCGGCCCGCATCGGAACGGTCCTGGAATAATGGTCCCATGATCAAACGCGCATTGGGTGAAAGTGATTGGCGAACCATTCGGCAGCCATTTGCGCAACAATCTCCAGCTTCCCTTCTTCCTCAAACAGATGGCTTGCGCCCGGCACGATCCTCAGCGCCTTCTCACACTGAAGCTGTGTGTACGCATCCTCGTTCAAGGGCAGCACCGAGGTGTCCTCCTTGCCGACGATCAACAACGTCGCGGCGGTGACATTCGGGAGAGCCTGCGCTGCGAGATCAGGCCGGCCGCCGCGCGACACCATCGCCACAATCGTTTCGCGCAGCTGTGTTGATGCGATCAATGCGGCCGCCGCGCCTGTGCTGGAACCAAAGAAACCAATTGGAATGTCGCGGGTCGTTGCGCGATCTGCAGCCCATCGGGTAATGGCAACGAGGCGTTCCGAGAGGAAAGGAATATTGAAACGCAGGTGTCGTGTGTAGGCTTCGGCCTCCTCCTCCTCAGCTGTCAACAGATCGACAAGCAACGTGCCGAGCCCCGCGTGTTGCAATGTTTTCGCCACAGCCTGATTCCGGGGACTGTGCCGGCTGCTGCCGCTTCCGTGTGCAAAGATCACCAACCCGGAACTGGAGTCCGGCAGGTTCAACGCTCCCTGGAGTTTAATCCCTTTGAATAAGATGGATACGTCATGCGCGCTCATGGGCTGATCAGAAATTAAGTTTCAGGAATAAACCGCCGGGGCGCAGCAGATGCAAACCCCTTCAAGACCCCATACGCACCGCCCCGGCGTCCTACGCTGCCCCTTACGCGAATTACGCTAAATGGCGCTGCAAAGATTTTAATCGCGGACCGAACCGTCCATCTTCCATCTTCCATCTTCCATCTTCCATCTTCCATCTTCCATCCCTCGACCCTCTCCGCTACCTCTGCGTGCTCCTGTTAAAAGTTTGTTTTTTGAACGCCGTTTGACGGAGGGGGCTGAAAAGACGCAACGGCGTTTACGCGAATTACGCAAATTTTCGCGAATTAAAGAGAGAAACCTTAACCACGGATGGACACGGATTTCCAAACAGAATGCTGAGAGGCTAAAAGCTGAAAGGGTGAAGCAAGAAACACGGTTTACGCGGATTGGGATGTGAGATACGGGATATCCGATCCCATTTCGTGTGGTTCGTGTGATTCGTGGTTACCTGCTTTTGAGGTCCCCTCTCTCCAGCTCTCTCCCCGTTCGTGCCTCCCGGGGCGAGAGAGATCAATGGGTCAGTTTCGAGTCCTAAATTTGCGTCTTCTCCGCTCTGGGTAGTCTCTGCGTGCTCCTGTTCAACGTCTTTCCTTCGCGCCCTTCGCGGCCTCCGCGTGAGGCTTTTCGGGTTGAATGGGGGAGAGACCTCTGAGGTAGTCCGTCAATCATGGAGTTGAAAGATGTTCACACGCATTTCATGCAGCGGGTTGGTGTGGAAGAAGGGCAGCGTAAAGGCTCTCGTAGAGTGTGACTCCGCGGCGCTG